>JAEEGL015456625.1_pt1 | contig 40217 bp, 40 predicted proteins | sample 9134231 | NCBI WGS metagenome assembly JAEEGL01 (sample SAMN16246548, study PRJNA631951) | gut metagenome | biome: gut microbiome; feature: rumen; material: fiber-attached | host: Bos | place: Iran: Karaj | collected 2018-10
ATTGGCGACCTTATTTTTTCCTGCTAATATAATTGCTCGGTATATACACTTTTGATTTTCCACTTCTTTTTTAATCTCGCCAAAATCCAACTGGTCGTATGTCTCGCCTATGAGCATGTCATATCCCTCCAACGGGGGATCAAAACACTCATTGAAAATATTGATACACGTTACTGCCTTGCCGAGGTCGGAGTCTTCTGATTGCCCCTGCAAAATCAGTCCATCAATGAACTTAACCGTTTCGTCCTTGGTGAACCCTAGGCACTTGCAGACGCTTATGATTCCTGCGAAGTCCACCTTGATGTGCTTGATGTGGACTGTAGGATCATTATAATCATATTGGTTATTATCGTTTACGCAAGGCACGCCCTCTGGATTGATACCGTAGCTGAAGGTATTTTTTTTGAAAAAACTCTTGAGTAGCGTCATGTGACCTGCCTCATGTTCCAGCATCATGGAGTCCTGCTTTGAGTAGAAGTCATTCACTTTATCATTGTAGGGCCTTTTTTCTTTTTCATAACGTTTGTGCTGTTCGTCTAGATCGCACAGCTCGTCGTCAAGTATGACACCGATTATAAAGGAGATAGAAGGTGCGTCCATCTTATTTTGATAGGAGTCAACAATCATGACTTCCTCGCCAGAGACAGACAATTCATATCCGTTTGCTTCGCTGTATTTGACGGTGATTTCATGATCGCCGATGAATCCGACGTAGCTTTTGTAAAGCTCCTTATCGTCGTTGACTTTATTGGCGCTTCCGTCCGTCCAGTTGTCGTGGATTTCCCAGACGGCACTCTTGATTTGTTCTTCAGTAATGATTTCCATTGTCTTTGTTTGCCTCTGACTTGCTTTTTCTGCGACTGGGGCAGAGTGGTGTGGCGTTAATTGCGTTTCAGGATTATTTAAACACGTCCTCTTCCTTCAGGATTTGGATGTTGTACCCTTTGCCTTGGAGTTGCATTGCCTTTTCCACTTTACCTCCAAAAGTTCCCATCTTCCATGCAGGACTTCCCAGTTTGCCGACAATCACCGTGTCCGTCTTGCTTGACACCGAGCCTTGGACTATTGCGCCGCTTTCCTTCAGTTGCTGTTCCACCTGCGATTTTGGGGCTATGGCGAAATCACCTGTAAGAACGATGTGCTTGCCTTCCAAAGTTCCGTCGAATGTGCTTTGGGATTCGCCCACGGGGTCGAACGCGGCCTTGCAGAATGCCGTGAAATCCTCAAGCTCCTTTTTCGTCACTTCGCCGTCAGCAAGTATGCTGTTGATTTTGTCGATTATCTGGTCAAAAGGATACCTGCCGTACAATCCCTTGCAACGTCTCCGAATGTAGTCCAGCAGATAGACAAAATCATCGTAAGCAATCGCCCCGTCACTGCTCATGCGCTCAATGAGATTCCCCAGAGACCTCAATGCCTTTGTCTCAGGCGACACGTTCGCACCCCAGAACTTTTTATCTTCCCCGTCGTTCTCCGTCTGGCTTGGTGGGAAATCTTTCAGATATTCCGCAAGCTCATGCTCAGAGTGATCGGCAAGGATGTTGAGAAGCACCTGTGCTGTGGCGAGGCTGTCGCTCCCCGAATCGTGGTGTTGCAGGCTGATGCCCATGCTTTCGCACAATGTGGGCAACCTGTGGTTCGGCAGGTCGTGGAAGAAGTCTTTCGCCATCTTCCAAGTGTCCACATACTTGAATGGCTCGATTGCGATTTGATACGCTTCCAGCGTCTTTTTAAGTACGCTCAGGTCGAACGATACGCCGTGTCCAGCCACAATGCAATCCTCGAACCAGCCACCGTACTGCTCCCAGAACTCAGGGAATGTGGGCTTACCCTCCACGTCCTCTGGGCGTATGTGGTGCTTCGCCATGTTCATTTTGTGGAAATCGCACTCTGGGTTGATGAGAAAGTTTCCCGTCTCCGTTATCTCCCCGTTCTCGATGCGCGTGATGCCGATGGAGCAGATGCGCGTCTGCAACATGTCGGGTGTTTCAATGTCAATGATCGTGATTTTTTCAAACATCGCCGAAATCCTTCTGCCTAGTGGACTTACCTGTGAAACCAACCAATTGAAATCTAATAATATAGTCGGGCATTATGGTCTTTTACAAGCGATAGAACAAAAAAAGAGGCACGGACTAGGTCATGCCTCTCAATCGAAATCCCCCATTTTGGGGGAATTAAGTCATAAGTTGTTTTATTCGTCTATGAACGATCCGTCCTCTTATAACAGACAGGTCATGAGTTCCTTACGGCCTTGTCGAGGTCGGAGGCTTTGGGTTGCCCCGTTTCTCATTCACCACTCTTTGCTTCAAGATGGGTGGCATAGAAAGCACTCATTCTAACCCTGAAGTGTCAACCTCTTTTGCCTTCTTTCTCGCTTGTCTGCCAACAGATTGCTTTACTTCCGTTGCTGCAATTGCTTGTAATTTTCGATTGCCATGTACCTGGAGTCTAACATAATAAGCATCGTAAAATTTATAAGTAAAGAGTTCTATAATAGAACCATCGTCAAATGTATGTTTAAAGCTATCTCGTTTATTTTCAACGGCATCTGATGGATTTATTTTGCAAAAACCACATATAACGTCCCTAACCTCTTTTAAATAATCATAAGCTTGGTATTCTCCAGGCAAAGTTGTTTTTCGTATGTCTGTTTCAAAAGAACATGATGCCGCTATTCTATAAATCCTGTGTGTATCAGGAGTCAGAACAAGCATACATGAAGAAAAATTCATGAATGGTTTTCTTGGAGAAATTTCTATAGCTCTTTCACCCTCTAGGCAATATCCCTTGTATTCTATCAGCTCTTCATTATTAACTTGCAGGACTTCACCAAATTTATACCCAAAAAGGCCTTTTAGGCTTTTATTTGAATCCTCTTGTAGTGACGCATCATCTGTCTTAATGACATTTGATTTTTGATCTGTTTTGTTTGATTCCTGTACTTGCGGTACTGCTTTGCCTTTTGTTTTTAAATAAAAAACAATACCACCACCTAATATTAAAATAAGTAGGAATGTCATACACATAAGCAAGATATTTTTTCCTTGCTTGGTGGACTCTTCCTTGTGTTTCACTTCCTTGTGTTTCACTTCCTTGCCCAAGTCATGCCTGCTACTTTGGGGTATGATTGATGGCTTTGCATTTGTGGCACCAGACATAGTGAAAGTCTTTTCGCAGAATGGGCATTTGAACTCCTGACCATCTTGCTCAAAGTCGACTTCGCTTTCTACTCCACAATTCGGACATTTAACGATTTGCAGTGACATGGTCATCCCCTTGTAATGACATTTATTAACCTCACTGATTGCTAACGGGTTTAGTGATGCTTACTTTACAATATGTTCTGAATATTTCAACACAAGGCAACCCCTGAAAAGGAAAAAAGGCTGTCGCTGGTCTTGTGAGATTTTGCGACAGCCTATATAAATATAAGGTATGAGGATACTCCCTACGGGAGCCTGACGTGTCAGAGCGCGAGTCTCTTGGTGGCGAGATACGGATCGAAGCCCCAACCGTCTAGGATTCTGCGAGCCTCCTTGGCCTTGCCGATTGCAATGTAACGGGCAGGACGCCACCACCCGTACATCCATTTGGCTGTCAGGATTCCGTTTTCGAGAAAATGCCAGTTGATCTCATAAAAACCCGATATGCCGCCGTCGCACACATACACCCATTCGAGATCGTGTATGTGCGACGCATACACCAAGCACGGGTTGAGATTGTCGAGCAACGAGCGAATCATTTGTGGCATACACGCCGCGCCTATGCCGTTGATGTTGTCGCGGATTTGGTCGTTGGAAAGCATGTCGAGCATGTCCAGACCGTACAGCCCAATCTCAACCGCGTCCCTGCGGAACTTGTCGATGTATGCGTCGTCGTACTTCATTATTTTATGCCTCGTTTGAGCAATTCGTCATTGACTATCTGGACTACGGCGTCCCTGTCAAGCATGCTTGACTGCATTTTGACTACCTCAATCTTTAGTTCGAGAAGCGACTTCTCGATTTCGCTCAACTTTGAATATTGCAATTGCCCGAAATATCCGAGTAACGCGACCACCACGCCTATCACCGTATATAGCAACTTGTTGTCTTTCATGTTTCATCGCTCCATTAACCGAACTCGTGGTAGAGTTCGCCAATTTCCGTGGCGTCAAGGACACGGTCGTACACTCTGAAGTGCGCAAGGTCGAAATAAGCCTCCTTGCTCCAATTAAACCCACCGCCTATCTTCATGTTCTGCTCATAGCCGTTGATTGAGCCAGTGTCGCCAGTTCCAGACGTGCTTGCAACGCCGTCCTTGTACCAAGTCCACACGCCCTGAGCAGTCCTTGTGAAGAGCCAATGATGCCAATCGCTGTCAACATTGACCTGCGGGGAAGCCAGCGAGTCGTTGGTCGCTGAACGGAAGTCAAGTACGCCTTGCCACTCGAAGTCCGCGAACAGCACGAATCCGTCTGAACCATCGCCTGGTCTTGTGCCACCGAGCAACTGGCTGTGCTGTGACCAGTCTGGGGCGCGGAGCCAGAGGCTTATCGTGATTTCGCCACCAGACAAGTCCATGTAGGTAGCCGTGTTCGGGTATTCTATGCCGTATTCGTCGCTATTCGTCTTACGCGCCGCGAGATAGCCTGTCCCGAACTTGGAGTTGTCCGTTGCGATTGAGAAAGCATTCTGCTGATACGGGACGCCGACGATTCCAGAAGTCTCCTCCTCGTAATCGGTCGTGAACGGCGTGTACCAGATGTAGTCGTCTGGAACCGCAGGAGCAACCATTTCCACTTCGATGGGCACGTTCTCCGTGTCTGGTGTGGAAAGCCCAGTGCTCGAAGCCACCGTCACGCTGACCGTCGCGGATTCGTCCGCGATCTGCGTCCCGTCCGAAGTCAGTATGCCCGTCTGCGAGTTGAACGTGATTCCTGCGGGCAACGTCCCAGTGAGCGTGTAGACGGGCGTAATCGTGTGCTTCGTCGTCGTGTATTTCAACGGCTTGGAATACGCTCCCTTGCTCACGTAGAACACGATTGGATTCGTGTTGATGGATATGACATTGGCATTGACATTGATTGTCATCGTGGCAGTAACGCCCGTCTGGTTGTGCGTGGACGTGGCTCTCAGAACCACGGTGTACGTACCAGCCGTGGTCGTGCCGTCGCAGACAAGATTGTGTCCTGAAATCGTCATGCCAGAAGGCAACGTGTAACCGCTTTCCACCGCAAGTGCCACGTCTTCATCCCCGTACACGTTTATCTCTTGGCTTTCCGAACCGTCGCGCACGTAGCTAAACGACTGGTCGCTGAACCAAATCCTAGACGTTGCATACGTATTGATGGTGACAGCGCATGTGGCAGGCGTGGAATCTGGCGCAGAGAGCCTTACGGTCAGGTTGTACGTGTGGTCTGCGTCCAGAGGAGCCGTACCAGAGAACACACCTGTGTGCGTGTCAAGGGTAATCGTGCTCGGCAACGAGCCAGAGATTATCTCGAACGTCGGTTCGTTCACGGACACGTAGCTGAACTCGTATTCGTTGTACGATGGGAAGAATTCCATGTACTTGGTCTCGTCTATCGAACAAGCGTAGCTGATGGAGTGCTGTGAAGCCAGAGCACCGATTTCCACATCCGTCAATGCGCGGTCATAAACGTATGCGTCGCAGTAGCACGGATACCATCCGTTCGTCCAATCACCGTTCATGCCACTTATGCAGATGCATCCACCCGACGACGGTATGTCCAAGCCCCATGAATACTGCTGTGAGGAACGCTGGTAGCCGTTGATGTACAAGGCGAACGTATGTGTGCTTGCCACGTATCTGACCAATACGTGAGTCCAGTCTGAGACGAACGCCTTGACACCCGTGTATTCATGGTAGTCCCACATGCCAGATTCGTATTGGTAGTCGTTGATTATCGCACAAAAAGACTGGTATGACGAATTCGTTCCAATCCCGATTGGTATCCCGTAGCCATTATATGAAGAAGGATATTCGCTTCTCACCCAAACGGCAAGAGTGAAATCGTGATCTCCAGTCGGGATTCCACTCATGTCGTAGCTTCTGAGGCAAGACCAGTCGCTCAGCGTCACGCACGGCAGTCCGTCCACCGTGTCGAACGTGGCTGTCCCGTCCGATGTCATCGTCCTCGCATACTGCGAAATGTCGTTCAGATTTTCATGTAATGGAGCATAGAACACGTAGTCCGTCGGTATGGTGGGAGCGGAACTGCTCGAACTGTCGGAAGACTCGGACGAGCTTGACGAATCGGAAGAATCCGAAGAATCAGACGAACTTGACGAACTTGACGAATCGTCGAATATCGACGAAAGCTCCGTGTCGTAGAGATCGGATACCTCGTCAGTCGAGAGTGCCGTGTCCCATACCTTGTAGTTACGGAAACAGCATCCCCAAGTGACATCGCCACCCGTGATTGAGAAGTTTGTATTAGTCGTGGAGAGCGTACCCGAATTGGACGTGCCCATAAGGACTCCGTTGTAGTACACCTTGCCATACGAACCGTCATAGGTGAAGACCACGTGCGTCCACTGGTTGAGCGGCGGATAGGCAATCTGGTTGAGCGCACCCTGCCAGCCCTCTCCCCATGCAAAGTGGAGTTTCTGACGGTCGCTACGGGCGGTCATGCAGACGATGTCCCCCATGTTACGTCCACCGCCGCTGAATATCCAGTTTTCGATATAATAATAGTTCGTCGGGTACAGCCACAGCGATAACGTCCTTGGAGCCGCTCCCGTTATGGAGCGCAAAGGAGTGTACCACACGCCAGTCGTATAGTCGCCTTCCGTGCTCTGCATGGTTGCGACACCGTCGAGTGTCGTGAATGTGTAAGCACTTCCCTTGCTGTAGAACGTTCCGACAGTAGGCGTCGTGTCCGTGGCGAGTTCGGCGTCGATGACGAGGTACTCCTCCTCTGGAATCGCTGGCTTCTCAACGAGCATTTTGAGCGTGATTGTCGCCGTTGTGCTTGCGTATCCTGTCTTGCTTGCCGTAACGGAAATTGTCGTGGTAGAATCCTGTGAAATCACCGAACCGTTGAACGACAACGTGCCGTCGGACGCAAGCGTCACCCCAGTCGGAAGTGTGTCGCTCGTGCAGAACGTGCAACCATTGGGATCAGTCGCAAGTTGCTTGGTCGCCGACGTCTCGGATATGAATGTCGCGTGCTGGTTGTCGAACCCAATGGTTCTCAAAGGCGTGAACTCAGACGCAAGCAAGGCTATTTCGCTGTCGGTAAGAGCGCGATCATAGAACCGCACCCCTGCATAACTTGACGTATTGGCTTTGTCGTTGCCGTTAGGCGTACAGCAAACGCTCAGGCCGATGTTGGAAGAAGGGAAATTGACGCCATTGCTTACGACAGTTGACGATATGAGCGTGTTGTCCGTGAAGAATTCGAGCGTATGCGTGGAAGCCGTGTATCTTATGAGATAGTGGTGCCAGTCGTTGTCCGCTGGAAACGTCGGCGACGTGGCGACATTCCACGAACACCCCATGATCCCACCGTTGTATAGCGTAACATGAAAGTCTTGCTGGGTGCTGGGGTATCCGTAAAACAGGAGCGAAGGCCACGTTTGCGTCAGGTTCGTGAGCTTTACCCACCCAGAAACCGTCCTGTCGTATTCGCCAGTGTGCACGTCCGTAGCGTCGTATGTGTATATTCCACTGCTTCCGTCGAACGTCGCGCACGGTATGCTTTCGATTTGCGTGAACGTCGGCTGGTTGCCGTAGTAGCTCATGGATCGGGAATACGTGGAGTGGTCGTTGTAGTCGCTTGACAACGGGACGTAGAACACGTAGTCCGTGGGTATTGCAGGAGCAGGTGCCTGCCTGCTCCTTCTAATCATGAGTTCAAAATGGTTCATGCAGGCACCTCCTTAGTTGGACGATGAAGAACTTGTTTCAAGGTCTTCCGTCAGAGTGACATACAGTTTTGCAACGCCGTCTTGCCACCTGACGACGCAGACATTGCGTTTCCCAGTGGCAGGAGCGTCCACAAACGTGATATTTGTGCCAGCCGTGACAGTCGCGTTGCTTTCGAGGTCGATGACCACCTCGGCGTATCCGACATTGCCAGTTGCAACTGTCCCAGCAGAAAGCGTCAAGGCAGACGCCACAGTGATAACTGGCACGATCATGCCAGCGTTGATTGTGTATGTGGAATCTGAAACGTCTGTTGTGGCGGAGACATTGTTTTCGTCGATGTACTCGACAGTCCACCCCGTCGGGACGCCGTTGATGCCAGTAACCGTGGTTCCCAACGCCTTCGGGCAACGCCATACGCCCGTGGCTGGAGCACCTTGTGACCATTCCCAGACATCTCTGTTGGAAGCGTCCTTCCAGCTTGTGAAATGCACGGTTATCCTGTGCAGGTTGGAGCAATTATTGAACGTCTGGCAGTACGCATTGCGGTTCGGGCTTGCGCCCATGATCTCGGCTTCGGTAATGCCAGTGCAGTTTGCGAAGGTCTCCTGATAGCAGTACGGGGCGACGTAGTTCGGCGCGGGAAGCACGACCTTGCCAGATATGCCAGTATTTGCGAATGTGCGGCGGTACACCGCCGCGCAATTGACATCGTCCTTGAATATGTTCGGTGGGAGTTGTGTAAGCCCATGAGCGTTATGGAACAGGTTCCAGAAGCCGTTTTCAGTGCCGTTGATGTTCGGGAAAATGAGTTTTGTCGCGTCAATCTGCGCTTGGTTGTAGTCCGTCTCTTCGTCGAGCGTGTCGAACAACGAACGGAAGTAGTTGCTCGTCGTGTCGGAGACGCACGATTTGTCAAGCAAAGAAATCAGTTTGCCAGACAGTTCGACCTGACCTGTAAATACAAAACGGCACTGGGAATAGAATGTTATATCACTGCCCGAAGTGCTGTAACCCAAAGTGCCACCCATAACAGAGTTGTCGCCACGCCACAAGACCGTCTTGTTGCGTCCAGGCGTAAGCACTGGGCTGTCGGTAGGGTTGGTATGGTCGAAATGCAACGCAGTCCATGTCGCGCCGTTGTTAAGACTGTATTCAAGGTCGATGTCCGTGCTCAACATGTACTTGAACTGGACAGTGGACTGGGCGGTAAGCGTCTTGACCGCGAAGTAGTTTTTTGTGAATTGAGGCTGTTCGACAGGCGTCCATTCCTCGCCGTTCGCTGTCTTGGTCAAAACGTCCCCGTTGGAGCCGCCAGCAGGACGCACGATGTAGTTGCTCAAATCGACCGTGCCGCCAAGCACGTCCCATGTGTCGCTGGACGTCCACACCACGTTGTCGCCAGCGTCGATCCCGTGCGTGGAGTCTGCCGTCTCGATGTTCCAGACGTCGCCGACTTCGTTGCCCGTTACAGGGAGTTCGGCGTAGGTCTGCTTGCTTCCTTTGGCGCGGTACACGGCAGATACCTTGCCGTCCACTTCGCTCTTTGTATAGGCGTCGGTTATTCCGTATCCAGCCAGCGTCGTGGCCTTGTCAGCCTTGTCCACTATGGCTGTCTGGACGTCCGTGCCCGTCTGGTAGTCGGAGTCATTGGTAAGCTCGCTCACGTTGGTCGGAATGTCGGAAATGTCGGCCTTGGAATCCCAAGCCGTCTTGTCAGAGACCGTCACATGGACGTCGGTGTCGGACGTGTGCGCCGTCAAATCCGATTCGTCGGCTTTCTGCGCCATCATGCCGTCGATTTCGTCCTTGTCGTAGTAGTCGTCCGTCGTGATTGGCTCTGGCAAAGAATCATAGTCGGCAATGATTCCGTTCGCGAAGGCACGTGCCTTCGCCATCAGGACGTAGTTTGCAGAAGCGTCAATGCCACGCAGTCTGTAAAGTCCTGAAACGACGTCAACTGGACGGACTTTCCCGTTCGTTACGTCGCGGAACTTCACGGTGCGCGTCTCTATGCACATTTCCACTTTCCCAGCCGTCGCTTCCTCGCTTGTGACCGTATGCTTCACCACGACCATGCACGTCGTGGAATGAAGGATGTTCTCAGGCGTGGCGTCATAGAAGACCATGTCGTTGTCAACGGCGAATACGAGCAAATCGCCAGTCTGTATCTCGTTCGGCAGGAACGAGAACGTGAACGTCGGTCTCTCGCCGTAGGTGAAGTTGCAAGGCTGTGAGGGCTGGACGTCCTGAAAACTGTCGTAGAACGCCTTCGGCTTGATGAAGAAGTTTGCCATAAATGTCTCCTTGTGTGTTGAAAATCTTTCTATGTGTTTATACGCTTGCAATCCCCAGTGCCTTGTCAGCCTCGGCTATGACTCGCTCGGAGCCTATGTACTTTGAACAGGCGAACTTTTCGTTTGCGTCCTCGTAGCAAGGGCAGTACAGGAAGTTGCCGTGATCGAACTTGTAGCGCGTGTCGTTCCAGCAACCGTGGCAGGCGTGGATGTTGGCGACGTGCCTGCAATCAAACTCGTTCCAGCTCTCCGTGAATGTGTTAATCATGATAATCCTGTCGCTTGGAAGACAGCACCAAGCAAGCCACGCGAGGCCAGAGGAACAGCCTACGAACAAATCGGCGTCCTTAATCAGATTGATGCGCTCCTGCAACGGACACGCGCCCGTGAAATCCTCGGCTCCATACGGCATGGAGTACACGGTCGTGCCCCCGCCGACCTCGTGTTCCTTGTCGATGCAGAGCACACGATAACCTTTTGACTTCAAATGCGATATAAGCTCGCGCCAGCCAGAGGCATTGTTCCAGAACTTGCAGGCCGAACTCGCCTTGGTCGCTATCACGACATACTTTTCATTGATTTGGCGAGGAGCGGACAAATCCACCTGCGGCGGGTAGTCTCCGAGCTGGTTTTCGAGACCGAGCATATAGCCTATGGCGTGGTGCAGTCCAGTTTTCCTGAAGTCAATTGGCTGAAAGTCCTGCGCATTTTCGACAAAATACAGTCCCACGCGGTATGTCGCGTATGGCTTCATTTTCTCGGCCTCGTCAGCCGTAAGCCAGTTGTATTGCGGGTACTGCCTCTCGAATATGTCGCGCATCCACTTCGCCATGACGACGTGGAGATCGCACTTGGTCATTTTCTGGAACTTCTCCAAGTACGAAAACCATGCTATCGTGTCGCCCATAGCCCCGTCTGGAATCGGTATCAAGACGGGCTGGTTCTCGCAGTCCATTTCATGCTCGAAAATCGGCTTGTCGAACTTGCCTTGTTCGTATATGATGAGCTTCCACCTGATGAAGTATTTCTTCACGCTTGCAATGTATGAATCTGCCTCGACGTCGGAGGAATACACCACCATGCCAGAATCCATGTCCGCAAACACCACGCGGTATTTCCGTGGCGAGTTTTTTGGAATCTTGACTCTCATGCCGTCATTGAAATCGAACATTATGCCGTCCACCGCCTGAATCCAAGGCAGGGCTGGCGGGGGGCAGTATGGTTTGCCCTGTGGCTTCTGTTGCTGTTTCTGCTCGTTCTTCTTCTCTCTCTCTTCGCTCATTTGGTCTCCGTCAGATTATCTCAATGTTACTGCCAGTCACGACGGCACCAGCGTCGCTCGTGCAAGCCCAGACGTGAGCCTCGTTGACGCAGTTCAGCGAACCGCCAGCGAGGACATGGACGTTGGATGCTTCCGCAGACGACGTGACTTCGTAAATGCCGCCGCTTGACACAACTATCATACCATGCGAGCCAGCCGAAAATCTCGCAGACGCGCCCTCGGAGACATTGACGGACGTGAGAGTACAAAACTGACCATTGTAGGAGCCAGCACCGAGGTGGATTGATTCGCCAGCCATGCCGATAAAATAAGCCGTGCCCCAGCCCGTGAGAGAGCCGTTCGACACCGTGCAACCAGAGCTGAAGTGGACTCGGCAGTTCGATCCACCGCCAGAAATCTCGCCAGTGACGGAACACGCATTGTAGACAAGCGTACCAGAAGAGGATATGGTCACGTCGCTCGCGTCAGCGTCGGTGATTTCGATTGCGCCAGAGCCGACATGGACGTGCGTGGCGGTGCCGTAACGGCTTATCAACACGGTGCCCCTGTCAACGGTGACGTCCTCCGTCGTGCCGTAGAGTCCAGCCGTGAGTCCAGCGGAGTAGAGCGACATGCTCGCAAGCCGTCCACCGTTGCCGAGCGACGCATAGACGTAGCCGTTGGAGCCAGCCGATATATCGGTGTAGGCACCGTCGCCAAGGCACGACAGAAACGCCGTGCCAGACTCGTTGGAGAATCTGACATTGCTCATGGTCGAACGCGCATTGACGTTTGCGCTTATCCTTGCGCCGCCGTCCATGATCGACACGTTCCCCACCGTGGAGTACGCAGACGCCGTGAAATTGGAGCCAGAGCCAGAGCCGTGGATTGCGAGACCGTCGGCAACCGCCTTGTTCGCCATGATGAACGAGCCGTTGGCGTAGATATGGACGTTGCTCACCCGTGCGTTGTTGGAGCAGGCGAGCTGGTGGTACAGCCCCCCAGACACCATGCCGTTCGTCACGAGCATTGAGCCATACGGGCATGTGCCTTGGATATGGACGTCGTAGGCGTCATTGATCGTCACGGACAGTCTGGCACCGTACTGGACTTCCAGAGCCTCCATAGTGCAGTAGCTGGCGTATGTGAGGATGGCGTCGGAACCTAACGTGACATTGCTCGCATACCCCTTGTCCAGATACACGGAGCCTTTGCTTATCTGCGTGTCGATCACGCTCCCGTTGACCACCGCCATGCTTGCGCTTGGCTCTGAGAGGTTGAGGTTCCTCGCCGTGCCGACACTGAGGGAGATGTAGGACGAGCCGCGCATGGTGGCACCGTCGATGTGGCACGACGTGGCGAGTATGGAGCAACGCGCCACGCCGAGCGTGGTGTCGGCGATTGTCCCCTGATAGCCAGAAAGCCTAGCCGAAGCCTGATAAAGATATGCGTTTCTGATTACGCCGCCTTGTCCAGCCGTGACGTTTGCGGCAGACGGGATGTTCACGCCGTCGGCGACGCCGCCAGAGGCGACAAGAAGACGACCGCCAGCGAACACGTCCGTCGCCGTGGCTGTGCCGCCATAGACGGACATGGTGCCGCCCAGCAACGTAGCTGAGACGCATGAGCCAGAGGCGAACATTTCGAGCCTGTTGACCTTGCCAGAGCCAGAGCCTACGTCCTTGCTGGTCATGGTCATGTTGCTCTGGACGCACACGCTGTCGCGGAAAAGGAAGCATCCCGTGGAGCCGTAAACAGCCCCACCAGACGTATCGTAGTCGTTGCCCAACGGGTTGTATCTAATCGGTATTTTCATCGGTTCGCCTCCTTTTAGTCGGCGTATGAGTATGCGTAGTTTACACCGAGGCTTATGTTGTTGACTGCGCCAGACTTGTAAAAACCACGGATTGTGAAGACATGCCACGTGTTGCTGGACATGACCAAAGGTAGCTCGTCGGGTATGCTTATCGGGTACATGGTGGACTGCGCGGAGCCAACGGTCACTTCCGTGACGGTGCTGGTGGCGAGCACGTGGTACTCCCATGTGTACGCCTTGTCCTGTTCGATTGTGACGGATGTTCCGTCCTTGTCGACAATCGAACGAATGTCGATTGCGATTGAGCCAGCCGCGCCGCCGTTGATTCGGACAATCGGCTTGTCGAGCGCAAGCTCCGTTACGGCAAGCGTGGACGTCGTGAACTCCTGACAAACATTGTCAACGATGTCGCCAGCCTCGTGCGTGTGGGCTTCTGGCGGGAAAGACAGAGGCTTGCCCGTGATTCCAGACCATGCGACAGCCGTGGCTTCGTCGGCAAGCTCCGCGTGGTCAACCTTCCCGTTGTCGTTGGTGTCATAGACCGCCTTGGTCATGTCACCCACGCCTTGCCCGTCATCGCCTAAATACTTAACCCATGTGGCAGACGCGAAATCCGAAGTCGTGGCGGTCTGGCTCTCATTGACGATTTCGGCGCGGTATTTCAATGAGTTTGTCGGCGTGAACGAAATGCCCGTGCCTTGGTTGTCGGAGGCATACGCCACATGGACGTATTCGCTCACTCCTGCCTCGCCCTGTTGCCCCTCTGGCAACAGCATGGCCTCCGACCATGCACCCGTGGCAAGCGATCCGTTTTTCGACCTGAAATACGCATCGTCAGTGGTCTGTGTGTCGTGCCAATTGGTGCTGTCTTCGCTGAACTGATAGACGATTTCCCCACCGACCAGCGCATTCACCTGCGCCTTGGTGTAAACGCCGTCGTCCACTGGTTCTGGTTCGCCCGTGCCACCTTCGAGAATACGGTTGCGGAAGCTCTGACCGTTCCATTGGATAATCAGGGCGGGGTGGTCTGGATCGCCAGCGAGATACCCGTCAAGTTCGCCAGAGAGCACGATGGATTCGCTTGTGCCGATTGCGGTCTTGAGTTCGGCAGTCGTGGTGTCAATCGGAATATGGAGGAACCCGTCTTCGTCAATGCTGAAACCTGTGGTGGTGCGTATCTTAGGCGTCGTCTCGGTGTTGTAGTCCGTGTCATAGCCGAAGTCCCACGCCACATATTGCTGGACTTGCGCCTGCGTCATTTTCTCGTCAGCGTCCGCGTTCTCGAAGAAGCCTATGAGCAGTTCGGCGGTCTGCCCACGGGCCAATGTCGGGAACGATGCGGTGGTCGTCTGGTTGGCGTAGTCCACGAACGTGGCGAGAACGGAGTCCGCACGGACATATATCTTCTGAGTCTGCATTATCGTATCTCCTTGAAACTATTGAACTTGTCTGCTAAAATCTTGTTCTCCGCGAGGAACGCCCCCGTAATTCCGAGCCTGACGGTCTCAATCCGTTCGGCTATGTCGCCGTCCTCGAAAAGCTCTATCGCCTTCGCTATCTCACGGCATTTCATGGCAAGCTCAGGCTGGATGTACTTGCAGTGGCTCGCCGCCGCCCGTAGTTCTGCCGAGCAGAAATCCCGATTGTCAAGCTCGTGACCGAACTCGTGCCATGCGTTCCACGCCTGATTTACGTGCTTCCTTGCGCACGTCAGGCATTGGTCGTATGGTTTTACATCGAGAGTCGATTTTCTTGAATCACCGTGGCAGTCACACGACATTATTCTTCCTCCAAGTATGGCTCGACGGTCATTTCGACGACGCCCTCCACATGCTCGAAACGCCAGTCGGTCGTGACACGGATTTCGCGGTCTTCAAAATCATCCCCGCATTTGACGGCGTATGCGCACTGGCTGTCGAGCAGACACGGCTTGTAGGTCGGTTGTCCGTCTGCGATCAGCTCGTCGCAGTCTCCTGTGAGCAGATTGATTGCATACGTATGGATTTCCTCGTTTTCGGTCTGGCATGACGCCAGAATCGTCCTTGGATTCGTCGCGTCGTGCGTGAGGCGGTAGATGTACGTCACGCCTTTGAGGACAAAATGCCGTCTTGCGTCTTCACGCTCCGCGTCGAACTCGTTGCTCCCGTCGCCGTGGACGGTCGTGCCCTTCCACTGGTAGCCCACGGAAGCACGGGTGATTTCACGGACTTCGCCGTTGGCAAGTTCGTAGAGCCTGAAAGGCACCGAGAATGCCGACGCGCCCCCCACGAATGTCAGGTGGAACGTGTTATCCACACCGTCGTACCATGCGAATGGCGAGCACTCCGTGGCGTCTTCGGGAAGCCCCGTGTCGATTCTGCGCCATTCACCGTCAATCAGCTCATGGATTTTCCATTTGCCGTTGACTTGGATGCACCCGAACTCGCGCCTTCCAGAGCCGTCGTATGCGGCGAAAGGCATGTGCGTCCGTGGATATTTTGATTTGTCGAAATTGAACATTCCCTCTCCTTACCATGCGTCGCAGCTTGGTTCTATCAACGTTCCCGTCACTGGATCAATACAGCACATTTGGAGCGTCATGTAGCCGTTGTAGCTGTACTTGGCGGCGAAACTGTCTGGCAAGCCCACCAGCGTCCCGTCGTTGGCGATAATCCCGCTCCCGTACCGTATGCCCCCCGTGCACTCGCGGAGTTGCCAATTGCGCTTGTACGGGGCTGGCTTGGCGAAGCCCCTGACTTGATACGGCGTCAAGTCCCACGACGTGTTCGGACGGAGCAGGTATCTGGCGAGTATCTTCGGCGAGCACTCGCAGATACAGCACTTGCCAGTCCAGACGCCGTCGTCGAAGACAATCAAATCCCCGTCCGAATTGAGCTGGATGTATTCCGTCACGGCGAGTCCTCCCCGCATTTGCCGACAAACCACAAGGAAGGCATGTCATGGCATATCTGCCTGACGGTGCCGTTGGCGATTTCGGCGAGTATCGTGCAAGTATCGGTCTTGCTCCACTGGAACGGCTCCGCGAGCACAATCATGCCGCCGCCGTCCTTGCTGTGCCTGAGCAGGACATAGGTGTTGTCGGCAAACGGCAAGTCCATAGCTGGCAGTGCGGTCGGCATGCCGTTGACAAAATATCTGCCAGCCGTGACATGGACGATCTTGACGTCGCTGACGGTCTGCACGGACGTCGCGAAATAGCCGTTGTAGCGCGATCCACCGCCACCAGCTCCAAGGATTGCGTAGCACCAGCCAGTAGAGGTGTCTGCGTATGCGAGCTGAATCTGCCCGTCGTTGCCAGCAATCATTCCACCTTGACCGTCTGGCATGGCTCTGGTAGCCCCAGAACCGCCCACGGACGCGAAAAGGGCGACACCGCCTGCGACGACGCCTATCCCTTGCTCAAACGGATTCACGGGGGCTGTGAGGACGCAGAGGACGCCTTCCGTGTCCTGCGTCGGAACATGTATCGTGAAGATTGGGTGCTTCTGGAACTCGTCGAGATTGTCGGACGGCGTGATTATCGGGGAGCCAAGCTCCCACACGGTGCCTTCCTCGGCTATGTTCTCCGTCGGATTGTAGATTTGGACATACGTGCGGATGGCAGAACGGTTGAGGGCGTGGTTCTCCTCGTTCTTCCTGATTTGCTCCACCATATCGCACATCATGTTCCAGTCCTGTGCGTAGATGCTTAATGGTTGACCTGTTTGAAGTCTGTGCATGGCGTGTCCTTATGCGTTCTTCTTCAATCCAAGCTCCTCGAAATCGCAGGCATGGTAGATTTTCTCAATCGCGACGCCCTGCGGGATGATGACTTGGTACTTCTTGCCGTCGATGGTTTTGACTTGCTTTTTATACTTCACCCACAAGCCCTGCCAGCCTTTCTTCTTGATGTCCGTGAAATCCCCGACTTCGATGTCGTCCGAGTTCTCAGAAATCAGGAACTTGTATTGCACTTCCACGTAACCGTCCGTGGACGAGTAGTTCACCGTCTCGCCGACGAACAGAAGCTCGCCAGCCTCGAAGCCACGGAACGGATCGGAGTTGTAACGGCACCTGCGGAACGCAATCTTGTTGCGGAGTTTCGTCGTCCACTGGCTACGCTTGTAATAATGCGTTATCGTCATGGTGCCAGTCGGCACATAGACGCTGATTCCTCTCGGCTCAAGCGTCCCGTCGCCAGACTCCTGCACGTCAATCAGGCCGCCGTAGTTCGGCACCTGCCCGTATGAGCGAACTCGGTCGAGAGAGACCGTCCGCGTAGCCGTGGAGACCGAGAACTCAATGCTCGTCTTCTCTGCCTTGTTCTCGCTGTCGTCGTCGTCGCGTTGCACGTCGGAGCTTGCGCCCGTGTATTTGTATTCGGCAGTGGCTTTCCAATTCTTCGCGTTTATGCGCTCGGTCACGGTGATTCGTTGCAGATTCATGCCGAGGTACTTCTTGGGCACCACGTCGGAAGCACGACAGGCGGAAATCACGTCTGGATCGTCCGCGTCCTCCGTGCTCTTGGCGTAGAGCTGTATCTCGCAGGATACGGCTCTCTGTTGTGTCTCGTCGGTCTCCAGATTCGTCGCTGGAGCAAGTTGCCTAACTATCCAAGTCATTTGTGTCTAACTCCTTACCTCACCGTGAGCATCTGCTCCATGTCGTCTGCGTATCTCTTGCTGTTGCGCGTGAGTTCGCTGAGCTTGTCGAGCATCCTGCTCATCTTCTCGCTCATGGATTTCTCGAAGCCCACACGGCTGTCCTGACCGCCCCTGACCACATTGCGGATGTCGTCAATCTTGCCACCGATTTCGCTCATGCGGTTCTTGTCGCTTTCGGTCACGGCGACGCTCTCTCGTATCTCGCTTCGCTCGGTGGTCGATTCGCTCTGCGCCTGTTTCGCCTTGCTATTGGCCTGCCTTATGGCGTGTGCCAATACGTCAATCCACTGCCCCAAGCCAGTCCACCGTGCGTTGATGGCACCTGCCGAAACCTCGGCGGTGGCCTCCTTCTGGGACGTGTTGTCGGCGATTTCAGCAGTGTTGTCCTCGATTTCCTCCCACACCTTGTAGGTGTTTTCGCTCTGGATTGCGTTCTCTTTCTTGATGGCTTCGTTCTGGGCTTTAAGGTTGGCGGTCTCCCTTGCGATTTCCTGCCTTAAATCCTCGATTTCCCTGCGTCTGCGCGTCATCTCGGTCACGAGTTCGGCGTCGTCCTGCTCTTTCAGCAACCTTATGGATTCGTCATACATCTTCATCTTGGCTTCGAGATCGGCGTTGAGTTGCCTGAGACGCTCCTGTGTGCGTTTCTCAATCTGCCTCAGTTTGGCTTCCGAATCCGTCATGGTGCCTGCCAGCTCGTGCTCGCGCTTCTCCTTCCGCGCCTCGTTGTTGCGGTCGAGAATCATGTTGTCGAAGTCGGCGTCCTCGGAGGTGTAGCCAGTCCCAGGCGTCCATGCCTTGACGCGGTTTATCATCTGTTGGATTTTGGTCGTAATGTCGTCGAACGTGTCTGAAATCCACTTGACCACGACGTTGAAAGCCATCTTGCAGGAAGAGGCGATCCATTCCCAGCCGTAGGCGAACTTGCCCTTGACGTACTCCCAGCCTTGGAGTATCTTGCCCCATGCCCATTCGAGGGCTTTCACCATCGTCACCGTGACGGAATTCCATGTGTTCTTGACGTTGGAGACAAGGGAATCCCAGACGTCTGCGATGTCGAGCGTCCATGTTTTCCAGACCAAGAGCATGTCCTTGCAGAGCAGGTTCCACGCCTCCTTGAAGTTGCCGAGAAGCACGGCGTCCCAGATTACGGAGAGGGAATCCCCTATGCCGTCCATCGTCTCCTTCCATTTGGACGAGAAGTAGTTGCAAGTGCCCTGCCACACGCCTTTCAGCCATTGCCAGAGCTTGCCGAGCGCGTTGGTCTTGTAAATGATGTAGCCAATGACGCCGACAACGGCTCCTATTGCTCCAATCCACGCCCATGTGACCGCAGGCAGGGCGACAAGGTTGGCGAATATCAGATAGAGGCAGGAGATGACGTATCTGACAAGAAAACTGATACGGGACACGAGCAGACGTGGCAGGGAAATGAGATACTTGCCAAGCGAGAAAATATTGGTGCCAAGTCCAAGCAAGCCAGAACCGACGGATTTGACGATTTTGCTCAAACTTGTGGTCAGCGACACAATGCTGTTCCTGAGATTGTTGCAACTCAGCAAAATGATCGGCAGGAAGTTTGAAAGCGAGAGTGCCAATGCGCTCCATTGGGTAGATAGCGCGGTAAGGGGGAAAAGCAACACTTTGACCGCCTTGCCCACGCCGAAAAGACCGAAGGAAGCCACCTTTCCGAGCTTGCCGATTGCACCGAACGTCATGCCGAGCAGGGAAGCCAGTGTCTTGACAGCCTTGCCCGTGCCGACAATCGCCGTGCCGATTGACTTGACGGCGAATCCCGCGCCAGCGATAATCGCGCCAAGCGTAGCCAACGCGCCACCGATTATGAGGATCAGAGCCAGCCCCTTGGACATGAGAATGAACAGCTCACGGTGGCGTTTGATGAAGTTCTGGACTGGCTTCACCCACTTGGAGAGCATTTCCGCGACTTGCTTGAGGGCGGGGGCTATGGCTTCGCCGAGACTCATGAAAATCGAGGAAATCTGGTATTTCACGTTCGTCCAAGCGTCGAGCAATGCCGCCGCAGTGTCTGCTTGCTCCTTGGTGATGACGATTCCGAGTTCGACGGCCTTCTTCTTCAAGGCGTCGATGTCTCCGAGCATGGGCACGAGCATTGAACCCGACTTGCCGAAGAGTTGCATGGCGATCTGCGTCTTCTCTGCCTGATTCTGGACGGCGTTGAGGCGTCTGGCGACCAGCTCGAACTGCTCCGCGACGCCCATGTTCTTGAAAGCACCGTAGGGGTTGATTTTGAGCTTGTTGAACGCTTCGATCTGGCTCTTGCCGCCAGCCTGCGCTTCTGCGATTGCCTTGTTCAATTTGCGTATGGCTTGTTCAAGGATTTCAATGTTCGCGCCAGAACGCTCTGCGGCGTAGCCCATAGCGGAGAGCCACTCCACGGTTGCGCCTGTCCTTGCTGACATTTTGTTCAGTGTGTCGCCGAGTTCGATGAACTTCTTCGTGGCGTATGCCACGCCAGCAAGACCGAGGGACGCGAAAGCCATGATTCGGTTGCCGATGCCCATGACGCCCCTGCCGAACGACATGACACGTGTGCCGACGCTGGAAATCTTCTTGCCGAGCGCAGTCACGGCGGTGCCTATGGCGTGGACTGAAACCGCCAACGCCTGTCCTATCTTGCCCTTGCCGATAGCCTGAGCCGAAGCCCTCAGCTCCGCGAGCACTTTCTTTGCGGAATCCGCGCCTTTCTTGAGTTCGCTGAGGTCTGCGCTTATCTTGACATAGGCTTCCCCCGCCTTCACCTTGCTTGCCATAATAGTGTCCTGTTAATTAGTGAATCCGTCTTTGCTCATCTGGTCGAACACGTCGTCCGCAGAGCCTATCTTGACTTGTTTGAACGGGTTGAGGTCGGACGGCTTGTAACGCTCTTTCAGGAAAGGATTTGCGTTGAGGCTGGATGCCATCAGGTGCGAGAGTTTCTCCCACATGTTTCGCTCACGCGCCTTAATCATCCAAGCCAGTTCACGTAGCGTCAACGGCAACGGATCGACGCCTATGATACCCGCGACCTCCCATATCATTCGATAGTCTTGTTCAGCTCTTTCTCCAGCTCTATCTCCGCTTTTTCCAACGCCTTGTCCATTCTCTCCTGCCCCTTGGTCATCGCCTTGTTCAGCAACGCCCTCGTTTTCTGGCTGGGGAAAAAATTTATGGTTTCCTCCACGAATGCATGTGTTGCGTCCTCAAGTGCGTCGCCATAGAGGTTCCTGCCGAAATCGGCGTCAGATATGCCGTACTTGTCAGCCTGTTCACGGTGTATCACAAAAAGAATGTCGCACAACAGGCATACGTCTTCGGATATTTTCTGGAGCAGGTCTCCCGTGGCGAACTCCATGAGGTTTATGCCCAGTTCAGACTTCAACGCCCTGACTTCGGCGACGGTTATCTGCGTGTGGTACTCGTGATTTTCTGCGTCTTTCCAAGTTTTCATTCTGATTGTTTCCCTGTGTATCTATATTGTTTATACGCACGACTCTGATATGTATTCTACCACCAGCAGATACGAAAAATCCCGTGATGGCGGAGCATGCCATTACGGGATCATCTTTCGTTTGCCGTATAGGAGAATTAGTTGGACGACGTGGAGGCCGTCAGTTCCGTCGGGGCGCGTTTGTCCGTGTTCACATTCATCGTGAACGCATACGTGCCAGCTTCTTCATTGTTCTGGTTGTCGTCAACGCTGGCTACAGCGAAATCGGCGTCGATGCCACGGCCTGATTTGCTGATTGCTTTCATGGCGACCAACGTGCCAGAGTGCCATGCAGACAGCAACGCTTCGAGCGTGTTGTCAACGTCCCCAGGCTCGCTGGTGTCGTAGTAGGTGAACGTGAGCTGGCAGGATTTCTTGCCAGCGATTGTGCTTCCCCATTCGCCAGAAGCACGGTCGGAAACGTCAACGTCCTCACGGCTGTAGCTGATAGTCACGTCCTTGACGGCAGTGAGTTTCGTGGTGGCCTGACCAGCAGAGCCATTGGCGACGCCATAGTACAATTCATCAATTGAACCAAGATGTTTTGCCATAGTTTTGTTCCTCTTGTTATTTGGTGTTTAGATTACGTTGTTCCAGAATTCAGCCAGACGTGGTCTGGCTTTGTCAAGGGCGGGTTGCATGGTCGGACGCTTCGAGAAGGTTATGGACTTCTGGTATTTCACACGGTCATGACCGACATATCTCGTCCACCTGACCAAGCCCTCGCCACCATATTCGTGCAAAGGTGCTATGTGGCGTTTCCCGTCGATCGGGCCGATGTACGCAACCCCCTCTGTCTCATTGACTTCAAAGTGGAATGAACCTTTCCACCAGTGCCCGTGCTCGTATGGTGGCTTGCCTATGGGGGACGGCTTGTAGCGTATGGTCTCGTGCTCTTTGCCGCGTTCGTCCGTCCAGACGTGCTTCTCCGTCTTCTGGCTACGCCTGATTGAGTTCTTCGCGATACGCCAGACGTAGGAGGCAGAACGTCTCAACGCCGTCACACGGGCTTTCTGGATTCGGTTGTTGGAAGCGTCCAGATTCTTGTTCCATTTGATGAACACGTCTGCGCTTATGCCTGCCATTTCCAGTTCTCCATTCTGCCGTCCATGACTTCAAGCGTGAGGACGCAGAGAAACTGACGGCGTTTCTTGACAAGCCCCGTGTCGCAGATTGTCGTGGTGGGGGCGAGCACCTGAACGTCCTTGTCCAAGTCTTCTCCAGTGAGAGCGTCCGCGATTTTCTCGGCGAGCATTACGTATGTTTCGGGCTTCTCGCCTTCCCTCATCCACCGTGCTATGCCGATTTCGTAGGAATACACGTAGTGCGTCGTGCCACGACCGATTTCGCGTTGCGTGTCCGTGGGGACGACGACGGCTTTGGTCAGGCCGTCGAGGTCTCCCAGACGGGCTTCTGCCTCGAACGACATTTCGGCAGAATCCACGAACGGCTTGCAGAACTCGGCAAGGGCATGACCAATCTCAATCAACCTGCTCATGGTCAACCTCCTCTGAGTGTATGCGATATACGGTCTGGGTGCGGTCATGCCAACGCCAGCAACGCTCGTACTCGGTGTCGCAGACGGCGAAACGTCTGCCCTGCCATTCGATTACGTCTCGGACGGCTGGCGATCCGATGTTCACGTCGCTCGCTCTGAGTATGAAATCCAAGCGTCTCACGTGCATGGTCGTGCCGCCGTTGTCCTGCTCTGCCAGCGTGGATTGCCCGACCTTGCAGGGCACGGCTTCGCCCACGGTCAGTCCGTCGCGCCTGTAGTCAATGCGCTCGTCCCACCCGATGTAGTAAAGCAGGTTTCTGCCTGAATCGAACAATCCCATGTGCGTGGTGTCTTTGATTAAGCGTTGATGACGACTTCGATCACGCCACCCGACGTGCCAGCAGTTGCGGCGATACCAGCCTTGGTGAGACCAGAGGCAGAAGCCGCCGCATGACCTTCGGACGTGACATAGACGTCCGCGCCCTGTTCGATGGAGGCGTCGCAGGCGAACTCGTAGATGCCTTTGATTGCGACTGCGCCTTGTGCGCCAGAGGCGATTGGGGCGTGGCAAACACCGACGAGGGAACCGATTGTGACGACTGCGCCCGTCTCAAGGTTGGACGCGGCGGTGATGATGAGAGCTTCGTCTGATTTACGGAAAATTGCCATAATGTTTAACCTCGTGTTTTAATTGGTTTGTTGTTTTTCAAAAGTCTCCTGCATAGCCGAAACTATGCAGGATTGATTTCGCATGTCGTTCTGGATTAAGCCTTGTCGCCCTTGACGCCAGCCTTCGGATCGGCGAACGCGACGCCGAACGAGAACTTGCCACGGTAGCTGATTCCGAACGTGTCGAAGCTCGTCGGGTTGCTCTCGACGACAGGAGCCTGCTGACCGTTGAGGAAGGCGACCTGAACCGTCGCGGCGATTGTCGGATCGGCGAGCAGGTAGTAGTCGTCGTCGGATTCGAGATAAGCAGAGGCGACAGGGATGAACTTGTTGCGCCACGGGTTGCCGACGAGGTACTGCTTGGACGCCGTGTTGTCACGGATTTCCATGTCGTTGTAGAGCTTCTGCGCTTCGACTTCGAGGGCAGACGGGACGAGCAGGATGCGTGGCTCGTAGCCGAGGATGTCGCCGTTCTCGTCGGTCTGCTTGCGGAAAGCCTTTACCAGTTTGGCGAGGTTTTCGGCGTTCAGCGCACCTGCGCTCGTGACGATGTTGTTGTTCGCCGATTTGTAGAAGTCGGAGTCGGCCTGATACAGAGTCCAGAGGACTTTGTTCAGCTTCAAGGAAGCCTTGCGTCCGAACTGGAAGGCACGGGTGTTGATTGCGCCCATGTCGTCGTTGATGATGTCCATTTCGTCAATGGAGAACATCAAGCCGTAACGCTTGAGCTGGTTGTCGTAGCTCGTCTCGGCAAGTTCGCCGCTCTGGATGGTGGCACCGTTCGGGACTTCCTCGTAGTCGCCCTTGGCGTTGAGCGCGTAGGTCGAGAACTTCTTGTAGTCGCTGACGCTCGTGATTTCGGCGATTTTGCGCCATGCGTCTTCTGCGTACTCGAAACCAGCCTTGATGCGCTTGTTGACGGCGTTGGAAAGGATTCCAGGCAGGGCGATGTTGGAGAAGTTCGCCTTGATTGCGTTCACGGCTTCGCCGAGGTTGCCGTTGTTGATGTAGCCGTTCCAGCCACCAGCGTGTGCGCACTCGGTGTAGAGCTGGCGCAGACCAATCTGCCCGTGGTACTTCTTGTCGGCGATTTCAGCCGCCTTGGTGTCGGCGACTTCGACGCCCATAGCCTGTTCGACAGCCGCCTGAAGGACGTCGGCGGTAGCCGTCTCGTCGTTGCTGACGACGATTTCAGGGGCGGGGCGGGAGTTCTGCGCGTTGAGCTTGCTCTCGGTGGCTTCGATACGCTCGTTGAGCTTGGAGATACCATCCGTGATGGCGTTCAGTTTTGCTTCGAGTTCTTCGTTCATGATAATTCCCTCTGTGTTATTTGTTTCGGTTGTTTCGGGTTCGGTTATTTCAGCCGTCGCTTCGGTAGTTGTCTCGGCGACGGTTTCAATCGTTTCGGGTGCCTGCGAAGCCTGCGTCTCAGGTGTCTCGGTGGCTTGTGTCTCAGGTGCTTGCTCTGGCTCGTCCTCTGATTCGGGAGCCATGAGGGACGCCTTGATTTCCATCCCAGTCTTGCTGTCCGCGCCCAATGCCACGACGCTGACTTCGCGGAGCGTGGAATCTCGTACAATCAATGCTGGCCCGTTCACGGTGTTCCCGTTGACGGTTTCAATCTGTCCTTCGGGAATGCGTTCAACTTTGTCATTTGAACAACCAATGCTCAACTGCCAGTTGAACTTCTTGCCAGCCCTGATAATGCTTTGCGCGAGAGCATTTTCCGTGTCAAACTCCCCGTCGATTTCGAGGGTTTTCCCGTTGTTCTTCGCATTGACGACGCCGAGCCTGCTGGACGGATCGTAGTCATGGTTGTACATCAGGCAGATTTGCTCGGCGAGCTTCATTCCTGCCAAGTCCACGTAGCAGGGCAGGGACGACCACCACTGGTGGAACGATCCACCCGAATACGCCACGCCAGCGCATTTCACGGGCTTGTCGCCGTCCTTTTCAGGGACGTTGTAGGAGCCTTCGGCGAGCATAATCATGCTCGGCATTTCTTCTTTGTCAGTCTTCTTCTTCCTCGGCATTTGGATATTCTCCCGATTGATTATTCGCAGGAAGCTCAAATCCGAATTCCTGCGAAAGTTTGCGTTTGTATGCCTCGGCCTCGTACTGCTGGCGCATTACAATTTGCCAGTCGCGCCCATGCTCGAAGCAGAGTGCCTGATATGAGATAGTCCCAGTCGCAAGTCGTTCTCTTTCAGCGTTCGCCTCTTGAAGTGGGTTGATGTACGGACGCCCCTCGAAATACCACTGGTGCTGTGGGATTGCCTCGTTCCCGTGCATTTCCAGCCACCATTGACGGAACACTTTTTCGAGGATTACACTCTGGATTTCCGTCCTCGCTATGTCGATGGCGCGGTCGTAGCTTTGCATATCAAGACGTGCGCTCGAATAGTTGTATGTCGAACTGTCGCCGAGCACGACGTTGCGTGTGGCGAGTATGCAACGCGCACATTCGATTTTCACGCTCGTGGCGAACTGTTGCTGGCTGTCCGTGGGGTTCTGCAACTGGTACTGCTCCATCGTGTAGCCAGACGGAAGCGTTACCCAAGAGCGTTGCGGCAGAGAGAACTCGCTGAACGGTGGATCGGCAATGCTGTCTGCGTCGATTACGGTCGGATCAGGCTTCAAGACTCCAGCCACCGAGGCTGAATTCTCCATCTTGGCGAGCATGGCTATCGTGTAGGCGCGGAGCATGGCTATGCTAGGCAACGCAGAGGCGATGATCGGTGCCCCACGGTGCTGTTCTGGACGCTCCTGACGGAACAGGTGGCACATGTACTCGGCGTCCACGTTGTAGTGCTTGCTACCAGCCAAGACGGCTGGGTGCTCCTGTGAAACCGAGTACCTGACAGGCACCAAGTATTTGTCGAAGAAGATGCCGTCCATCTGGTTGTCGGCGTCCGTGTCGGGTGTCATGTCAGGGGAGCAGATTCTCTCGGCGTCCAGAAGCAACGGGAAAAGTTTACATGGATTCTCGTTCTGCGGTCTGTTGGTGAGCTGGATAAACGCCTCGCCGTCGCGGATTTCCGTGATGATCGCGGTTCTGACGATCTTCCAGAAGTTGACGGACGTGGCCCAAGCCTCGAACTCCTTCTCGATTTCGTTGGAGTCCTCGCCGTAGCCTTGGATTTGCAGACGCGCACCCGTGCCTATCACGCTCTCGGCGTGTGATACTATCATGCCGTACAGCCAAGAGTTGTTGTCGCACTCATAGCGTGAGCGCGAGCGCAACGTCTTGCGGACTTCTGGCTTGAGGCTCTGATCGGCATTGAGGTAGTCCGCGCCTTTCCATTGCTCCGCGTTCCTGCGGGTATGCACAGAGGCGTCCCACTTGTTTTTTGTAAAAAGTTTCCCCCAGAATCCCATCTCTTGCTACCTAGATAATCGTGCTGTTGTTTTTGCACACGGACACCCTGAACGGAGAGCCTTTGGAATGTATGCCGTCTTGGGTGTCAACCTGTTTGAGCAATTTGATGAGCTTCGCCAAATCGTCTGCCGAGTCCATTGTGATGGACTCCGAATCCATTGTGTACTGCTTGGGCGATGCTATGCGCTTGGTAATCGCGTCGATAAGTTGTGCTTTTTCTTCAATGCTCATGGTGGTGTGTCCGTGTGCGTGTCTTGTGTCTCTAAATCGTTTATACGCTCACGGCTCGTTACTCGAACAGTGTGCACTCTGGGCACTGCTCTTCGATTCTGGTGCCGTCTTCCTGCTCAAGGCTGTACATGAGGTCAGTGATGATTTTGCCCTTGACGGTGGCTTGCTTGATACGGAGCGGCGTCGTGTCGTGTCCAGCCTGCTTGTATTCAAGATTCCTGACAATGAAATGCTGGAGCGTGACGGTGTAGGTCTGTCCTGTTTGGGGCATTGCGTATTTCGTCCCGTCATTCTTCAGCAGTTTCGTGGCGAGGGCGATCTGGTACGCGATGTCGCCGTTGGCGTCCGTGCCAGTGAGCACATAGTCCTCGTCCTTCGGCGTCTGGGAGTCTGCGATATAGATTTGCTCGGCGATTGAAATTCCCTGTATCACCAAATCGGTGATTTTGTCCTTCTGCTCTTGGCTGAGATTCGCGCACCCCGTGAGCACCATGACCACCATGACTACCAATGCGATTTTCTTCATTGCTCGTTTCCCCCTTGTCTCTGAAAGTTTGTCTCTCTATTCTGTTTATATGCTGGATTTACCGCTATTATACCTTTCAGGCGTTCTGATTTTGGCGCGGTAGCCTGACGGCTTTTCTCGTCTTTCTCTGGACAGTCGCGTTGCCGCTGAAATCGACATTCTGCTCGCTCGCGGCGGCGTAGCACCCAGCGCAACAGTCGAGAAAGTGATTGTCACGGGCTGGAAGCAACCTCCACACGTTCACCGTCCTGTCCCTGCCAGCCGTGGGTATGGCGTACTCGGCGCAAAGTTGGTGGCTGAAGTTTCGGTGTATCGCGTTCGTCTGGACGTCATGCTGTCTGCCCCAGATTTGGAAACTCCCCTTGTCGCCTATGGCTGTGCGGACGCGCATGGAGAGAAGCGTCTTGGCATAGTTCGCGTCGATTTCAATCACTCTGAAGTTCTGGCGGTTTTTCGTCACAAGCCAGAACTCGCCTATTTTCTGCCCAGCCTGCTTGCGGTACTCGGAGAACGGCTTTTTGTCAGCCGTGAGGCCACGCCCGAACGACGGCATGAGGACATGGCTGTACTGTGACCTTGAGCAAAATGCCACGACCGTGGAAGAGCTGCTTCCCCAGCTTGCGTCCACAAGGCACCTCTCCACCTGCATTTCCTGCCCGTCCTCTCGTATGTACTTCCTGCCGAGCATGTCCTGCGTCAGCGTGTCGAGGGCGAGCGTGAGACTGCCCTCGAAGCCCATTCCAGCCGTCTGGTATGTCTTCGTCACGTCGTCCAGCGTCCAGTCCCACGTCTTGAGGTCTGGATATGTCCCGTAGTCGATCACATGCCCCGTGCCTTCGTCCGAAAACGCCATCACGGCGTAGGGGAGTATCTTGCCTTGCACGTCGATGTACGCCACGATCTTGGAACATTCCTGCGGCACGGTGTAGCGAGGCAAGCCTGACACCTTGGCGATTATCTCGGACGGCTCCAAGCGTATCTCGTCCGACGAAATCTCGTCCAATGGCTGATTCTGGTACTCGGAATAGAACGTGTCCTTGTTCTGGTAGAGCTTGTCCATAGCGTACTGGACTGCGGAAATCTCGTCGTGCTCGTAGCGTTCGGCCCAAGTGGGCATGGCTCCCTCGTCCATCTCCCTCTGGTGTGCCTTGTAGAACTCGGTCGCGTCCGTTATCCCGTTGCCCGTGCGCTGTGATTCTGCCCAGATTTCATGGTACTGCTTCCAGAGGTCTTCATTCACGGGCATTGATTCCAGCAATCCGTACCTAGTGCCGTTCCATTCGGGGGATTGTTGCCTGTCAAGGCACGTGTCTGCCACGTCGCCACGCCTGATTACGGTGCAAGCCATGATTCCAGCGATTTTCTTCTTCGCACCTGCGAGTCCCAAGACAGTGCCACGGATGATCTTGAGACGCTTTTCGTTCTGCGACGCAGACGCCGCGCTACGGTCGTTCTGGACGTCGTCCAAGAACACGAAATCAGGGCGTATCTCGCGACCGTCAGATGTGGTTCGCTTCATGCCACGGAGCCTTGAATTGATGCCCGCAGTGACCAGTATGGAGCCAGACGACGGGCTTCCCTCGATTGTGGGAAAGACGATGGTGCCGCCACTGCCCCATGAAATGTCCGTGGGCTTGCCATGATAGCGTTGCCCAGTGGCGCGTTGGACTATCCCCTGCAAGCATTGTATCGGGAAGCAGATTTCTGGGAAATCGGCGATAAGCCGTTCGTTTGATTCGATTTCCGTCTGCACCGTCTGCAAAATCTCGTTCGAGGCGGCCTTGCCGTCGCCTATCGCGACAATGTAGTGGCGGTAGCCGTAGACGATTGCCCAAATTATAGCCCTCTCCGTGATGGCGGACTTGCCCGAACCACGGGGCAACGCCATAGCGAAAAGCCCCCCGTTCAGGATCGAGGCTTCCATTTTCCTCATGGCTTCGATGTGGAAGCTCGCCCAAGGCAAATTGAACTTCTCTTCGTCCCTGAAATACTCTTCGATGAACAGCTTCAATGACTTGGCACAACGGTTCCGCCTGTCTGGATTCTGGACTTCGGGTATCTCGCCGATGTTCCTCGACTCCTCGTAGTCCTGCTTTTCACGCTCGGCGTAGTACAGTTTCCGAACGGCGCGTCGGACTTCGGGATCGTTCTGGTACTCCTCCTTGGTGTAGCCCAGACGCTCCCTTGCGGACGTCATGTTCGTCTTCCCAAGCGACGGACGGCTCTTTTTGCCGAGGAGCCAGTCGATTTTTCGTTGCGTGTCACTCATCGTCTGGCATGTCCTCGATTTTTGGCAACACCTGCGACGTGAAGTGGTCGAGGAAAAGTCGGATAGATTTGACGTCGCCCTTGATTGCCTCGTCCACGAGCTTGGAACGGATGGCGAGCATGGTGTTCAGTTGGGCCGTCCGATAGGCTGATTGGAGTTCCTCCGATTCCGCGAAGTCCTCCAGCGTGACTCCCGCCAACGTGCAGGCGTCTGGAACTGGGAAGTTCGTCTTCCCAGCCTCGGAAAACACGCCGATTACTCTGTCGTCGTGCTTCTTCGTCTTTTTTCTCATGTCTTTTGGTCTCCGAATTAAGATTGTGTGGTGAGATCGTGCTCCTTCGCGCCAACCCAGCGGCGGGGGAGGGCGGTGGGAAGAACCTATGCCGAGAACCTTGCGTGGAGGCGGTGCCGTGGCTCCCGTGGCGTCCTATCGCGTCTCTGGTTCTTCGCCTTTCAGAATCTGTTTCAGCTCGGCGAGCCTCCGTTGCAACTTCTTGCGGCTCCACCCAAGGAGCAGTGCGGTCTCGCACCGTGTCCTGCCCTCCAGCAAAAGGTCGGTCATGGCTCGCAGGTCGGCTGGGAGAGTGTCGAGGACGTCGTCCACGGTGCGTGGCTGTTCTGGCTCAGGGACGGCTTTTTCAAAGTCTGGATCGTCGTAGTGGCAGAGCGAATTGTTCCAAGCCTGGGAGCCTGTGCGCCCCTCCATTCCGCGCATACGGATAAGGCACCACTTGAACTGGCTTTTGACGATGGTGTAGAGATAAGTCTTGAGCGCGGATTTCCGTGGATCGAACCGTGGGAGGTATGTGGCGATCTTGGACTGCACCCAAGACCACAGCTCCTCCTCGTCGTCGTGGCTGATGAAAATGCCAGCGTCGCGTTGGCGTCTGAGTTCGATTCGGAACACCTTGGCGACGTACTCTGCGTACTGGTTGTAGAGTCTGTCAATCTCGCCCTGAGTCATGTCTGCTGGGGTAGCCGAGTGCCCAAGTTATGTCGTCGCTGGCGATGTCGATTTCGTATTGGTGGGTGTACCAGAAGGCGAAGGCGTACCGTGGCAAGCCTCCCCTGTCGAGTGCCTGTTGCATGATACGGACTATTTTCCCCCTCAACGGCTCCTCGATCAGCATTTGGAGCCGCTCCATGTCCTGACGGGAGTCGATGGCCTTCTTGGCTCTGAGGGCTTCCTTTTTGCGTTCCCGCTCCATGCGGCTCCTCTCTGCCTTGGGTTGCTGGTGGCTTGGGGCGTCCCACAGGTAGCCACCGAGGGGCGTGTGCGACACAACGTGGTCGGCGAGCGTTCTTGTCTTGAGGCCGTTGTTTCTCGCGGCCTCTCTGAGGCCGTTGTAGATGGCTAGAAGATTGCCGTCCAAATCGTATTTCTTGACTGGTATCGGTTTCATAATACCAACATTATACCACGGAGCCTGACGAGTCTGTTTGGATCAAGGGGAAGGGAATCCCTATAGGAAACTCATTGGATGGAAAATATTATCCTAGAGATAGTTAGGTGTTCGGAAGAGTATAATAGCCTTGGGGATAGCACTGGCTTAGCTACCCAGTGCGACAAGGTTTGCGTCTAGGCCTTCCCCAATTTTTCTTCCCATAGACGCATTTATCGGCATTTAGGACAATCGGGGACGCACGGTGAAGAGAGAGAGAATTGACGGAATACAAGAGTTTTATGAAGACGGTCGGCGGCAACGAGGGGAGCAAGTGCAAATATCCAACTAGGCTCGACACCTACGGCTGTGGGTGTTTCCATGACTGCAAATACTGCTACGCCAAGGCACTGTTGGATTTCAGAGGATACTGGCACCCAGACGATCCTGCCGTTGCCGACATTGACAAAATCAGAAAGAAGCTGGACAAGATACCAGCAGGCACGATTCTGAGGCTTGGGGGAATGACGGACTGCTTCCAACCCTGTGAGCTTAAATACCGCACCACATTGGAGACAATCAAGGAAATGAACAAGCGTGGCATTGGCTATCTCATCGTGACCAAGAGCCATATCGTCGCCGACGACGAGTATATCGACGCGATGGACAAGGATTTGGCTCATATCCAAGTAACAGTCACGACGACAGACGACGAACGCTCGCTCCAGTACGAAAAGGCGTCCGTCCCGTCATTGAGAATCAAGGCCATAGAAAAACTGCAAGCAAACGGCTTCGACGTCCAGTTGAGGCTTTCGCCGTACATCGAGGGATATGTGGATTTCGACGTCCTGAACAATGTCAGGTGCGACAAGATTCTGGTCGAGTTCCTGCGGGTGAACACTTGGATTAGGAAGTGGTTCGACATCGACTATTCGCCGTACACGCTCAGACACGGTGGCTACATGCACCTGCCACTCGAAGAGAAACAGAAGGTGCTTGAGAAAATCACGGGTTTCAAGCAAGTCAGCGTGTGCGACGACGTGGACGAGCATTACGAGTGGTTCAAGCACAACTACAACCCGAATCCCGACGACTGTTGCAACCTGTCCTGACATGGACAAAAAAAAGCCCCGCACAGGTAAAGGAAAACAAAACCCTGTGCGGGGCTAGGGCTTGGGGAAAGGAGAACAGGCACAATGCCAGAAGCCTGTGAAGTGAATCCCCGCGCCCTGTCGGTCGGCAATGGAAGAGGATGTTTTGCTGGAACCGCCCGACAATATCTATTCTACTTTTCGTACATTGGAAAATATGGCGTCAATTCCCAGTTTGGAGCCAGCCTTCTTCAAAAATCCGTCGGAATCCTGCAATGTGCCGAGCCATGTGCGATTATGATCCGATTTGCTAGTTCCCCTTTGCGTTTGCGAACGTCCAATTGATCGACGTCCCGCCCAGCCTGAAACTCGCCACGTGACCGTGCTCCCTGAGCCACGACATGTAGGAGCGTACAAGCGTGTCTGGGACTTCCCTGCCAAGATCGTGCGTCATGGTGCCACGCAGGATCGACTCGTTCATCCGCTCGTGCTTCTTGGATCGCACCACGCAGAACGCCACGTAGAGCTTGGCAAGCCAGTCCAGTCGGCTTCTGCCACCGAGCATGTCGGGGGGGATCGCTATCTTGTGGACGTCGTCCCACATGAGCGGGATTCTGCGCAGAACGACCTTGCCGCCGTCCATAGCCACGATCCACTCATGGTCGTGCTCCTGCTCACGAAGAAGGCTGTCAAGGCACAGGACGGCGTTTTCGACGGTCTCGCAAAAAGCGGTCTTACCAGCATACCCGTCCCAGCGTCTGTCCTGATTCATTATTTTCCACAAGTCCGACACCGATATCGACTTGATCCCCTCGTCCGCCGCACAGCACAATGCCGACAGTATCGCCCTGTGCACGAACGAAAGTTTGTCCGTGAACGCCTTGTTGGCCTCCTTGGAGTTCAGGATTCTCAACCTGATCCTCTCCACATGCCTCACGCCCCTAGGCTCGCACTTGTCCAACGCATCCCTCTGTTCCGATATCGGGAGCCTCGTTATCCTTGATACCGCGTTGCGTTTCAGACCTTTCAACTCCGCCAACTGCCTGATCTCCTCTCGGTAGTTGTCAAGAGTAGCCATGAATACGGTCTTGATCGCAGTGAAGCGTGGTGTGCCTGACTTGACAAGCTCCAGACATGCTGACCGAAAACCCTCTATGTTCCCGAACTGTCTTACGACGATCCTGCATTCGGCTTCGCCGCCAAAACCATGCTCTGCCGCAATATCGCAGAGCTTCTTGAAAAGTGCGTCTTCATCATTTCTCATGATTTTCCCTTTGCCATGCTATACTCTATATATGACATGTCCCGACACCTCCTACTGCCAGAACACAATATCGTCACTACTCATTACTCACTACGTCTTCTCCTACTGCCTAAACACAATATCGTCACTACTCTCTACTCATTACTCACTACTCACTTTGCAGGACAGGGGTCGCAGGGAGGCGGTAGCCCCCCGTGGATCGTTCATCGCTCCCTCCCGCACTTGTGCGGTCGGGAGCTTCACGATCCCCGCCTTGGCACCGCCCAGCCCCGCGTAGCGGGGTAAGGGTGTGAGCAGGAAGAGCCGACAGGCTCGACTGCGAGCACCCGTTTGATATTTTGAGAGGCGCGAAGCGTCTCGCGAGACGCGACTGCGTCGAGCACAACCCGAAGAAAAACTCCCTTTATAATGTTTTGCGACCAATTTCGTACTCAAAATCTCTGAGTTATTGTAATTAACACACCCACTTATTGTGTCTAACACATACCCAAAACCCCCCACTTATTGTGTCTAACACATGAGTTATTGTGTCTAAAACACGCCAAAAACCCCCACTTATTGTGTCTAACACACCCCTCTTTCCTTGATTTCGTCGCCCCTCTGGCACACCCTCCTATACACGTCTGCCGCCATCGACGCAATCTCCTTCTCGAAAAGTTTTCGCACCTGCCATACGGCTTCGACGTTCAGATCGCCGCCCGTGAACATCCTCATCAACTCGGTGTTGTGGCTTGGGTAGGCAGTGCCTTGCAACCCCTCAAGCACCCCGTCCAGAAAATCCTTGTCCGAAAGCCACGGCCTGATAACCGCCAAGTCGTCGTCCGTCACACGCCAATTGCCGTCACGTACCAGTTTGTGCAATGCGCACATGTACGTCACATACCCTTTTTTCATTTCACCGTTCCGATCAAACTCCTCAATCGCCATTTCCTTGTAAGTCATCCTCTCGCTCCTGCATTGTGCGGTCAGTTGGCGCAAAATCCTCGCCAACTGGCCTTTCCCTTGTTACATGCTATCCCGTCCTCTTCGGAAGCGTTTCATCAATTGCGCACGTTTCCTCTCAGGCGTTCGCAGTCCCCACGTTGCCGAACAAGTTTAATTGGTTCGGATCGTAGTGCTTGTCCTTGTAGTTGCGGTAGTGCCGTTCAACGACCGTCTGCTTGTACCCCGCAGGGCACGGCTTCGGGGGGATGAATGTCTGGGATTGCAGTTGCAACAGCTCGCCGTCCTGACGGCGTATGATTCTCGTCTGCTGGTCGCACTTGTCGACCAATCGGTTTTTCTCGCTCGTAAGGCTGTTGATTGTCTGCTGGTACTGCCCAATCATACCAGCCTGACGGAGCACCTCCTGCGCCAGCGTCACCGCCGTCTGCGGATTGGATATCACGTCCTGTGCGCACTGGGCGGTCATGTACATGCCGTGCTTCCTAATGGACGGCAGGACTTCTTCCGTCACCCATTTTCTGAACTTCTTCGCTTCTGGCTTCTTGCTCCCGATGATTGCATGATACAGACCAGATTCGGACAAATAGACTTTCAAAGGGGTTCCACCGAGGTTTCCCCCCGTTTTGGGGGGAAACCCTAAATCATTGGTGTTCAACTTCATCCATTCGTCTTCATCCAATCTTCTCGTCATGTGTTCGGCGTCCTGATAACCGAGGATATCGGCGACAGCCTTGCCGTCGAACCAAGGATCGTCTTTGATGACGACGACACGCAGTTCCTTGTTGATTTTCGTTTCGGTTTCAAATACAAACTTCTCCAGTGTCTCAGCCATTGTTTTGCTCCTTGTTGTTGTGTTGCTCAATTTCCCTCTCAATCATTTGTTCGAGATACTCTCCGATTCGGACGTCCAAGACCGCGCACATGACCTTGTAGTCATGCCACACGCTCTTGGTCAGCCTGATCGACACCGATTCCTTCGCCTTGTCTTCTTTCATTTGTACTCCTTTATCGCGAGCCTGACCACTTGCGGTGTCACACAGCCTGCACAGGCTCTTTCTGCAGGCCGCGAATTCTGGGCTTTCGCCGTCTACTTTCCTGATTAGCATTGCACCGCCCCCTTGCTAATCATTCTCTCGATCACGTCCGTGAAGATCATGCCGAACGACACGTCGTCTTCATCCATGTGCCACGCCTTATTTGCGATCTCATGCCTGTGCCACAGGTGTCTCAGATCCCTCGCCCTGTCAATGGGATAAAGTGTGACCTCGACGCCGTTGGCGTCGAGGTAGCAGAAGTCCAGCAGGCTCATGCCGTACTTGTCGTGCCATTGTTCGTACATGCCCACCCATTTGCCAGTAAGGGTGGATTCGGAGTAGTCCCAGTCGTACTCGACATAGTGCCTCACGGCCTCGCGGCTGTAGCGGTACGGCTTGTCCATGAGCCTTGCAAAACGGTCAATCGCTTTGCAAGCCGCTGACACATGCGCTTCCACCAGCATGTTGTAGTAGGTCTGGTCGTAGCTGACGTGCACGTAGCCAGTCGTGTCTCGTGTCTCGTCGAGGATGTCGAAAGTGCTTTTTTCTTCCGCTGTCATTTTTTGATCTTCCATTGTTGTGCTCCTTTGTGATATTCTTTTGTTCTCACGATAATTTTTGCTCATCTATATTAATATGGAATGTTTCCCCGTGATATCGGTGCTCTTCCCCATTTTTCTTGCAAGCAATTGATTTGCAAGATAATAAAGGAAGTCGTGTCCCTTGTTTTCCCCCCTTTGTCCAGCAGATCGACAGGATTTCGTCCGATCAAAGACACTCCCACCGTCGATAATATCATTTAAAAAACGCCCCCAGACACCCGACCTCGCCGATAATGTTGAAGGTGTCTGGGGACTGCGCAGGAGCGATACCGCGCCCCTGCACTATAACTGCCCTAAATATGAACAAAATCTAATTGCTTTCAAGTGGAATATAAAGAAAAAGTGAAAAATCACTCTGCTTTGCGCATGATTTTGCCCATTTCGACGGCCTTGCGTTTTGCGGAAATGTGGTTGTAGGCCGCCGTTTGCACGATGCTGTTGTGACCCGCGCAGGTCGAGACCACATCTAGCGGCACACCATCCTCGATTGCCCACGTGATGTAGGAGTGGCGCATGGCGTGACTGCCGCCAATGCTGGCTCTCCGTCTGCCCTCGCACTCGATTGTGGTCTGGTATCCGCAAGCTCTGAAAATCCGTATAAATAACCTAGAGCACATGCTGTCGCTCTTGTCGTGCAGGGCTTTGAGGTTCGGCGTGACGAATCCTTCTCCATGCTCCAAAATCTTCTTCAGCCCCTTGTGGACGACGGGCACCACCACTTCGTCGGTGCTCTTTCTGGTCTTGCTTGGCGTGTAATGCAAAAACTCGCCGTCATACTGCTCGTATCTCACCGACACGGCATCAGCCAGCCTCATGCCACAATAAGCCGCCAAGAGAATCGCCGCCTTTACCTCTATTATATTATAAGGTATATGGAACGGACGGTTGACGACCACCACCTTGCCATGCGTTTTGTAATGGTATGGGATGAACAGCCCCTTGTCGAGCTTCTCCAATACGTCATCCACGTCGGTTTTGGCGTAGGGCTGTCGGCTTATCGTCTGCTTCGGCTTTTTCTTGATTGTGGCAGTCGGCTCTTCGTCCAGCCCCAACGCTCTCCACGACGCTGAGAACACCATCCTGATGTCCCCAAGGTTGCCGTTCCAAGTCCTATTGGAAAATCCCTTGGAAACCTCGTCAAGCCATGCCACGACAATCTCGCGTGTGACCACCGACATGTCCGTGATTCCGTTTCTGTCGCAGTAGCCCAGAAAACGGTCGTAGGCGAGACGCACTTGATACTTCCGCCTCTCGCTCATGCCACCGTGTGTGCTTGCAAACACGCCCCACATGTCGGACGGCTTGTGCTCAAGGCTCTTGATGAGCTTACGTGTCGTGGCAAGTTCCACGACAGCCTGCTCATGCGTCCGCAGTGCGTCCAGTGCCATCAGGTCTGGCAACATGGCGTCCCGCGCCTTGATTGCCTCTCTCTCATCCTTCGGATTCCTGCCGTCCAGTTTCAGTGTCACGGCTTTTCTCTTGCCGTCTCTGTCATAATACCAGCATTGCCATGATCCATTCGCCCGTTTCGTAATCTTGACGCTCATTCGGTGTGTCTCCTTTGCAACATTTCGCAACATCGGGCACTACCTTGACAACTGCAATGGGCGCGATTCGTACTCGCGTCCAGCGCAGTTTACACGGTAGAGGTCGGCGATTCGAGTTCGCCGTCGCACACTTTCAGCCACCTTGATTGTGCGTCAAGGTGGCTTTTTTTGTTGCAGATTCGTTGGATTTTACATTGTGTTGCAACCCCGTGTTGCAACAATCTGCAACAACTATAACGCTTGCTTCACAAAAATCAAGAAGCATAACGCCATTTGTAGCCACCTGCCGTGTTGTAGTGTTGTTTCCCCTTCGCGCATTTTGTGATGTGGGAAATTTGAACCCCCGTCTGCTGTCCCGCTTCCTTCGCCGACTTCCAACGTCTGATAAACTGCCCGTCTTTGTCAAGCTGGTCGATTGGTTTTGATTGGGAATCCGCACTTCTTCTTGTCCGTGTGCCGTAATTGCTGTTGTACTTCGCCGTGCACCACTCAAGACAGCATGAAAAATTCAACATCGGACATTCCGACTTGTGGTTGACTTGTGGCAGATTGAGTGGATTAGGGATAAAGGCTTCTGCCACGAGCCGATGGACTTTTTTGAACTCCGTCTTGCCATCTTTGGATAAATTGACATACGGATAACCATCTTTGTCCTTCCCTTGTTTTAGAACCCGTGTTTTCCCCGTCTTTTTGTAGTTAAGGCTTTTCACGTTTCCCATGTTCGACACTTGATATTTGCCTTCGTATTCTGGTACATCCTTCCAGATTTCCATCTAATTCTCCATTCACTCATACTCAGACTCCTTTGCTGATAAACCATTGTTACAAATAATGATATGAAAATCCCCCTAGAAACCGCTAGGGGGCTGGCAGTGGAAAAAACTTGATGAGAAAAATCCACTGCCCTTCTAGGGAAGGAAGAAGGAATCCCTATTATTCACTCGTTATTTTACCCTTGACACCGACGTTCGCCGCCCCGCCATTGACGGCCTTGACGACCTCGGCGAATCCGCCCTCGCCATCGTCCTCGCTGATGACACCAGCCTCGTAGTCAATCCCCCTGCCCAAAAATTCCTCCGCGCTGATTATGTGGTCGATTGCCTTGTGAAGGCAATACTTAGCCATGCGGTCGGTCGGCGTCCACTGCATCAAGTCCTCTCCGATTTTGGTGAGCTTTTTGAGCGCGGCTTCCTGCTTCTGCTTTTCCTTTTTCGTCATAGTCTTTTCTCCTTTTGCTTATTGATTAATCCCAGATATGCTCGTTGACGTACTGATTGACATCCGCCTCGGCCTGACGCATAGCCTGCACGAGCATCATGCTACCGCCCATCACGGCGTCCTTGGCCTTGAGGCCAGCCGTGAATCTGCCCTGCGCGTTGCTCTCGCACAAACCGTCGATATACAGCCATGCGCGTGAGTCATCGTCGAGCACTGGTACGTCCATTTTCGGCTTTTCGACAATCACGAATTCCTCCGTCTCATAGGACGCATTGACGGCCTCGCGGTAATCGCGCATCGCGGACTGCCATTGCTCATAGGCCTTCGCGGCGGCTGGCTCGTAGTCCTGCCACGACCTTTTCATCGTCGGCTCCGCGCCGAGCTTGCTGTCAACCGCCACCAACGCCACCTGCTTGCCGACCTTAATCATGCCGATTTTGGCATCCATCGGATTGGATTTTGCCTTGGTCTCCCAGACCTTTCCGTTGAGCAGGTCGTCCAACGCCTTAACCATCGCGGTCTTTGCCTCGTCGGCGAATCCACGGCAGTACGCGGAATCGGACGTTTTGAAATTCCAGTTGCCAGTGACCATGTTGAAGAACGTGTCCTTGCTCGTGAGAGCCATCACAAGCCGCTCACTGCGTTTGTCCATCTTGGCGAGCACGTCCGCGCAGACCGTGCGGACGAAACTATCGTATGGATAGATACGAGCGTACAGCTTGCCGTTGCAATCCTTTTCCCAGATACATCCGCAGTGCTTCTTGACTGCGACTCTCTGTGTTTCCGTGAGATTGACTTCCATTTGTCCTTTTCCTCTTTTTTTTGTTGCTTTTCCTTTGCTTTCCGATTTGACACCCGCCAAACCTGCGTTATATTTTTGGCCTTTTTTCTTCAACACCCCTAAGATACGCCACTCGTCCACTAAAGCAAATCGAATTTCGCATTTTGCCGATATTTTAATATTTTTCTTAATTTGACAATCCAGAATGTGACATTATATTCCGCATCTTTCCGTGCTGACTATACATTATTATGAACGTTTTTTGCAAAAAACAAGCTGATTCCGTGAATTTTTCTGGAATCAAGGCAAAAAAAAGAGGGCGTCTGTTTTTTCAGACACCCTCTGTGAGGTTTGCCCCCAAAAAAGGGGATAACTTATAAG
>JAEEGL016005602.1_pt1 | contig 40211 bp, 60 predicted proteins | sample 9134231 | NCBI WGS metagenome assembly JAEEGL01 (sample SAMN16246548, study PRJNA631951) | gut metagenome | biome: gut microbiome; feature: rumen; material: fiber-attached | host: Bos | place: Iran: Karaj | collected 2018-10
ACATCATGGTCGAGAAATACCTCACCATCGCCAAGGCCGAAGGAATCAAACTCACGAAGACCGACGCCAAGAAAAAGGCGGAACAGGAACTCGGCGATCTGATTCAGCGCGGCAAACCGACGCGGACGCTCGTTAAGGAGTGATGATGCAGGGCGGATGGATAAAAATTCACCGCCGCCTCATGGCGTGGGAATGGTGGGACGAGCCTGTAATGGTAAAGGCTTTTCTCGCTATTCTCATGCTATGCAATCCGGAGGATTACAAGTGGCACGGGCAGGAAATGAAAGCCGGTTCCTTTGTGACAAGCAGGCTGAAACTTGCTGAAATCCTACGCCTGACAGAGAACCAAATGCGAACCGTTCTTTCCCGCCTTACAGCGACCGGAGAGATCACAGTGACGACAAATAATCACTGGTCTATTGTCACGGTCACAAAATGGCAAGAATACCAACCAAACACCGACAAATCACCGACCAATCACCAACCACAAACAACAGAAAATCAAGAACTTAATCTCGTTTTTTCAGAGAAAAACACCGACAAATCACCGACCAATCACCGACCAATCACCGACCAATCACCGACCCAAAGAGTAAGAACTAAAGAAATATATTCCCCCCAGAATACTAACGTATTCTTGCCCCCCAATGGGGAACCGGCGAAAGCGAAGAAGAAAGTATTCGTGAAGCCGACGGTGGAAGAGGTGGCGGCGTATTGCAGGGAGCGCGGAAACAGCATCAACCCGCAGGCATTTGTAAGCCATTATGAGGCGAACGGGTGGGTATGCGGGAAAGCGAAAGCGCCGATGCGCGACTGGAAAGCGGCGGTCCGTCTCTGGGAGACCTACGACAAGAAACAATCAACCAACAGTCCCGCGAACCATGCGAGTTTCGACTATGCTCCGGACGAAAGCGGGACGGATGAAAGCAAGTGGTTTCAATGAAAAGCCTGAAAGACTGCATCCCGACGCTCGAACGGCTGAAAGTCCGTGGGATGAAAACGAGCATGGCGAAAGCGACCGCCGAGAATATCGCGGTGATGAATCAGAGCCTCGCGGAGGCGGGGTACACCGACGCGAACCCGAAAGTGTATGAAGTCATCCGGCGATACGGGGCGCTTCTTCTCGACGGGACGGCTGAAAAGGGGCTGTTCCTGAAAGGGGAATGCGGCATCGGGAAAACCTACGGATGCGAAGTCCTGGCGTATCTGTTTGACATGCCGGTGTTCACTCCGGAGGATTTCGCCGCCGACTTCAAGGAATGCGAGGGCAACCTTCACGATCTCGAAAAACAGATCATCACAGGCGGCGACTTCTTCGAGCGTCCGCAGAACATCGTGATAGACGAAATCGGGAGCAAGGACACGGTGAAATGTTTCGGGGAGGCCGAAAACATCATGGAAACGGTCCTTGACATGCGGTATCGCGCCTATCTGCGGTACGGCGTCTTAACGGTCGTCACGACGAACCTCACGGACAAGGAAATCCGCGAGCGGTACGGACGGCGCATCGAGGACAGGATTCAAGAAATGTTCTATGTCTGCCGCGTGACGGGAAAAAGTCTCCGTAGCAGATAACCCACACAAAACCAACAAGCAACCAAGAAAGGACCCACCGCATGAACCAAAACCAACAGGCCGCGCCGAGGAAACGGAGGTACGGCAAAGACGAATTCGCCGCATTTACGACGAAGAAACTCATCCGAGCATTCGAGCTGAACATCGACACCGGATGTTTCCGCGACCGCGAAACGCTCGTTTGTCTGTTCCGTCTATGGGGCATCGACCCGGCGCAGGTGGCGCGGAGCACGGAGACGGGGAAACACAGACACCTGTCCGGGCTCAACATTCAGTACATCGAGGGCATCGCGAAATACGAGCCTCGAATCGTAACGACATGACGGTCAGAATGTACGAACACACAAGGAGACAACCACACATGAGAACGACACGCGAAAAACTCGAACACAAACTCGAAAAACGGCAGGAATGGGCGGAAAAGGCCCGCGCGAAAGGGGCGGCGGAATTCGCCGCCGCCGACAAAGCGGTCGAAGGGATTCCGTTCGGTCAGCCTATCATGGTAGGGCATCACAGCGAGAAGACGCACCGCCGGGCAATCGAGCGAGCCCAGGGGCACAGCGCCAACGCGGTTGAAGCCTACCGGAACGCGGAGTACCACGAAGACCAGGCTCGCGGCCTCGAACGCCGTCTCGAAACGACGATCTTTTCGGACGATGAGGACGCGGTGGAGCGTCTGGAGGAACGCATCGGAACGCGCCGCGACTTGCAGGAAAAGTACCGGACGATCAACAAGATCATCCGGACGAAGCATCTCACGGATGAGGAAAAGCGACAGCAGATTTCCGCGACGGGCATCATCAGCGCGGAGCGTGCCGCCGAAATGGTGGCCGCCGGTCATGGCATCCCGGCATACGCGATGACGAACAACAACGGGGAAATCCGTCGTCTGGAACAGCGGGTCGCGGAGATCAAGCGCCGTGCGGCGCGGCAGGCGGAAGCGGAGCAGGCCGGAGGGGTGGCGGTGAAGATCATCGGCGACTACGTGGCGGTGACGTTTGCGGAGAAGCCGGATTATTCGATCATCCGGGCCCTGAAAGACACGGGCTTTTATTTCTCCGGCGGCACGTGGCGGGGTCTGAAATCCTGCCTGCCGGAGTGCGTCCGCGATCTTCTCCCCGCGGAAACAGCCGCGGAAATCGCCGCGGCGGGAATGGAGCAACAGGCATGAGCAGTGTCCGGCTCCGTCAAGATCAAATCGACCGTCTCCGTGCCTCCGGCATGGGGGCGGCGATCATCCGTCACGCGGTGATGCGGTATCGTCGTGGCGACTTTGTAATAGGAGCGCAAGAGAAGCCGCGCGACAAGCAAAACATATTACGCGTTTTCGCGATTTGGAAGAAGCCGAAAGGGATTGAAGACTGGCAACTGCGGGAAATCCTGGACTGTCATTTCGCGAAGAAGGACGCGATCTTACAGGCACGTCTCCGGAAGGAAAAGGAGGCGGTGGAACGCGAGATCAACGAAACGCTCGCGCTGATGCAGAAGCGCGGGTACATCCTGGAACAGGAGGCAGACGATGAGACATGATGCAATCCTGCGAAAAGCCCTTTCCGGCGCGGTCCGCGCCCTGGAACGCATCATCGCAGGGGGAGAGGCGGCAACGGCGGCGGAAACGGCCCTGGAGGCGGCAAAAACGGCATTGGAGCGGACGGTGGAGCCGGAACATGTGACGATCAGGCTCCGCGTCCTTCGCGTGCCGACGTGGACGGTCCGGTACAGCCAGACAAAGGGGCACGAGGGGAACATCGTGCAAACGGTTTATTCCGCGTCCGGAAAGCCCGTCTGCCGCGTGATACCTGGGAAGACGGAGACGGACACGGAGAACCGCGTACAGATGCTTGCCGCCGCGCCGGAGATGCTATCCGCGCTTGTCGACGCGTGCGGGCAGATGCGGGCCTCCGGTCTCTGTTATTTCCCGACGTGCGAATCCTGCCGCATCGGAGCGGTCCTTTCGCGGTTCAAATTTCAGAAAATCGGCTTTAAAAACTAAATTTTGCGGGAAAATAAAAGAAATATGCTTGAATTTACTGGATTTACCGTTATATTAGCGCATAGAGTTATATTAAACCGCGCACAAGGACCAACGGTAGAATGCAACCTGAAACCACGACGATGGAAAACGACTGCCCGTCATGCTACGGGAAAGCCGAATTCTGGGGAAAACTCCCGGCGTGTTCGTCGTGCGAATTTTTCGAGAGTTGCAAGTGGTATATCGACAATCCCGACCCGTCTCCCGGTTGGGAAAGGTCCTCGACGGAGCATTTCACGTCTTTTGAGGCGATCCAGTATTCCGAGGAAGTGGCGGACATTCCCGCTCCGGAGGAATCGGACGAACCGTCTCCGGACGACGATTCCAACGAGCCGGTATTTTCGGCAAACGACATGCGGTATCTGCTTGAATTTCTGCTCCGGGACGTGGACGATTATTCGCTCGCCATCGTCGAATGTGCGCTCCGGTCGGACTGCACCTCCGCCGCCGATCTCGCCCGTGCTTTCAAGGTCTCCCGTGAAGCGATGCACCGGAAACTTATCGACACATGCGCGGCCTATCCGCAACTGGCGACGGTCCTCCGGTGTGTCCTGCACCGATGCGCCCGTCTGGCGAAACCCGAAACACGAGAAACCATAGCCGGGCGACGTGTCCGGCTTCAACCCGACAAGAATCAAATGGAGTTCAATTTCAATGGCTGATTTCAATTTAACCGTCCTCATTGGCCGCCTGACCGACGAACCGGCGCTCCGCTATACGACGAACGGAACGCCCTGCGCGGAGTTTTCCGTGGCGGTCAACCGGAAGTCCGGCGGCGACCGTCAAGAAACGTTGTTTCTTGGGTGTGTGGCATGGGGCAAGACGGCGGAGAACATTTCGCGGTATCTGCAAAAGGGCGCGTCGTGCCTCGTTCGCGGCTTTCTGCGTCAGGAATCATGGCAGGGCCGCGACGGCGTGAAGCGTTCGACGATCAAGCTCATCTGCGAAGAGGTCCAATTCCTGGAACGCCGACAGCAGGACGCACCGTCCGCCCCGCCTGCCGCCCCTCCGCCGTCTTCCGCGTCCGGACACCGGTATTCCCGCGCCGACATTCCGGAATCCATGAATCCCGCGCCGCCGTCACAGCCTCCGTCCGCGCCGGACCCGCACATCGAAGACGTGAACGTCGACGACATCCCGTTTTAAGGTGAAACCCGATGCCGAGAAAAAAAGATAAAATTGCAAACAATGAAAACGGCGGACCTCAAACCGCCCAACCTTCCCTCTCGCCTGCGCCCGCCCGCGCACCCGCTGAAAACGAGAAAATCCGCGAGAAAAAGGCGGTGAAACGGCCAGTCCGGACGCCGCGTCTCACGAAGAAACAGGTCCTCGAAGCCTGCGAGGGATGCCTCGGCATACAGGCCAACGTGTACCGCAAACTCGGCATCTCCCGCCGTGCGTTCTTCGACTACCGGAAACGTTGGCCGGAGATTCAGGAAGCCATCGACAAGGAGCTCGAACACGGTCTCGACATCGCGGAGAAGAAGTTGATGGACCTCGTGAAAGCGGGCGATTTCCGCGCCATCACATATCTGCTCGACCGAAAGGGCGCGTCTCGCGGGTGGAATGCGGGCAAACAGCAAATTGAGCTGACATCGCCGCCGGTACAGCCGATCATCTGTTTCCACAACACGCCGCCGGAGAGGTCCAATGAAGACGACCGGGACACCAACCGAGAGACAACAGCTTGATTTCAATCTGAAATACGAGCCGATTTTCAACCGGGAAACCCCGTGCCGCTATTTTATGATAACCGGCGGGCGCGGTTCCGGAAAGTCCTATGCGGTCTCGACCGCCGTGTGTATGGACCAGTCAACCGCGACCTACAACACCCTGTACCTCCGCCAGACGCTCGTGTCGGCCCATATCTCGATCATCCCGGAATTCTGGGAGAAGGTCGAATTGTTGAGCCTGACCGACAAATACGACCGGGGGCTCACGGAGATTTCATGCCGTTTCTCGCCGTGGAAAATCTTTTTTCGCGGCATCCAGACATCCAAGGGGAGCAACGAGGCACAGCTCAAATCCATTAAGCGCGTCGGCTCCGTTCTCATCGACGAAGCCCAGGAAGTGACCGATGAGGCGACGTTCGACCGCATCGACTTTTCCCTCCGCGACAAAGGCATCAAAAACCGCGTCTTTTTCTCCCTCAACCCTACGAACACCAAGCATTGGATATACCGGCGATTTTTCAAGGAACGCGGGATTCCGGACGATTTCAACGGGATAGCCGGTGATACATGCTACATCCACACGGACTATCGGGACAACCGCGAAAACCTCGACCCCGATTTCCTCCGGCTCGCGGAAGACTGCCGAAGGAACAACCCCGCGAAGTACCGGAACATCTTTCTCGGATTCTGGGCGGGCGAGGTGGAGGGCGCATTGTGGACCGAAGAAATGATTGATGCCTGGCGTGTGGAATCCGCGCCGCCGGACCTCGACCGGATTGTCGTCGCCGTCGACCCTGCTGTAACCTCGGCGGACGATTCGGACGAAACGGGGATTGTCGTCGCGGGCGTGAAGCGCATACGCGGCGAGGCACACTATTTCATCCTCGCGGACCGCTCGAAGCATTCGAGCCCGCAGACCTGGGGAGCGGCGGTCGTCAACGCCTACCGCGAGTACCACGCCGACCGCGTGGTCGCCGAAGTGAACAACGGCGGCGATCTTGTCGAAATCATGTTGAAAGGATTCGGGGAGCGCATCCCATATAAAGCCCTGCACGCCTCGCGGGGAAAACTCGTTCGCGCCGAGCCGGTCGCGGCCCTGTATGAGCGCGGCCTCGTTCACCACGTCGGGCGGTTCGGATTGTTGGAGGACCAGATGCGGACGTATCAGGGCCGGGACACCGAGAGAAGCCCGGACCGCATGGACGCCCTCGTGTGGGCGCTGACAGAACTATCGAGCAAACGGGGCTCCGGCTTCATCGCGTAAGTTCACATTGACGGCTCCGGCATAGTAAACCAACCCCAGGAGCGAACCCATGAGCGAAGAAGCCCAAAACGTAACAGAAGCACAGGAAACCGCCGATTTCCTGACAATGACCGTTATTTCGGTGTGTTATGCCGCACACTGCCGTTTCAACATCAAAAACGGCTGTATCATGCGGAAAAACGAAATCGCCAAAAACGGCCAGTGCATGAACTTTGAAGTCCGCAACGCGGAGCACATCCGGAAAAACCTCGAAGCGCGAGGCCTCCCGCCGGAAGAGATCAAACTCATCATGGCCGAGGTCGAAAAGAAAGAAGAGGCCGAAGATGTTCCTCATTGAACGATTCGCGCACACGCCCGCGACCATGCACAAACAGACCGGAACGGTCGTTGACGGCCTGCCCGTCTGGAACTCCGAGCCGGTTTCCGTTATGGAGATGCAGAACGCGACGCTCGGCACGGATGAGGCCGGACAGGTGGTATTCGGACACGTTTTCCTCGTGCCTCCGCTTCCCGTCGACCCCGTTCTTCCCCTGCGTCTGACCGTCGGCGGCGAGACCTACGACGTGACCCATGTAAAATACTACCGCAACCTCGCGGGGAAACGCCTCGGCTATCGCTTTGTCGTCGCGGGAGGCTGATATGGCTATCCGAACGAAATTCCGCTTCTCCACCCGCGATCTCGGCGCGGGATGCAACAGATGCCTCATGCAACACAAACAGCAGGCGATCAAGGCGATGCGGGCTATCCGCGACACCCTCATCCGCGAGACGCGAAAGCGCGTTCCGTTCCGCGAGGGCACGCTTCATATCAGCATCACCGGCGACGTCGAAGAGTACGAGAAATCCCTCGCGGCGACCGTGTATGTGCCGGTGAACGCCCCGAACAAAGTCTCCGGAGAGGACCAGAGCATGTCCTATGCCGTGTGGATGCACGAGGGCGAATATAACCTCGGTCCCGGCTCGGTGGCGCATCAGGCGAGGACCGGAGAGAAGGTCGGGCCGAAGTACATCACGCGGGCCATCACCGAAAGCAGTCAAAAGATCATCGACCACCTCACAAAGGCTATGAAACTATGAATTTTCTGGAACTCGAACGCGATCTCACCGCCTACGTCGCCGAAAAAATCGGCCTCACCGTAGACACCGACATCTTCCGGGGGCAGATTCCCGATTCCGCCGCATACGGGGCCGCCGTCCGGATTACCGGCTTTCCCGAAAACAACGACTATTCCCAGGACCTCGTAATGTTTCAGGTCTACGGGAAATACGCCACGCGGGATGAGGCCTGGAGCCTCGCCTGCAAATGCGCCGGGCTCGCTCCGATCTACGGCGAGAAGACCGAACACCACGTCCTGGCATTCATCCAGAACGAGGGCGGCATGAACGCGCCCGTCCTCATCGAGGACAAAGGCCGCCGCGCACAGTTCGTTTCGGTGAACTTCACAGCCGCCGTATTGACGCGCTCGGCATAAGCGAAACACCATAACCAAAAGGAGACTACAAAATGTCAAACCTGACCGCACAGGAAATCGAGACCCTGATTTCCAAAATCAAGAAGTTCCCCTACCTTGTCTCCGTCGGCGACGTTTCGCTCGGCCCGCTCGCCGGAGCCCCCACCGTCGCGCCGGATGTCGAAACCTCGGACGTCACCCTCTACGAAACCGAGGGCGAAATCGAGGCAAAGTATCTGACGAAGAACTCCGTCACGCTCACCATCCGGACGCGCAACGTCGACGCCGCCATGTCCCTTATCGGCGCGATCAAGAAAGGTGACAACCTCTACGCGTCCTCCAGAAAGAAGACAATCACGATGGTTCCGATCACCGGCGGCACGGAGGCGACCATCACGTTTGACAACGCCTATCTCAACCCCGGCCTCGACTTCGCGCCCGGCGAGAACAAGGACCCGAACGTTGTCAATCTTACCTACGAATGCAAGGCGGACCCGACGCGCGGCACGCCGTTTATCTACGGCGGCACGGTCTCTGTTTCCGGGTCCACCGTCTGATTCCGCCCCCTCTCACCATATCCCGCTCCGGGGGCCGTCCCAAGGTGTTCTCATCCACTGCGGGACGGTTTTTTTGTGCCCGTATTGACGAAACCGGCATTGATAACCAACAACCACAAACAGGATGAGGTGTTACAATGTCTATCATGTTCCCGGAGCTCACGAAAACCACCGTACATGTCGGTCTCGGTGACGGCAAATGGTGTGAGGTCAAAATGCTTAACCTCGCACAGTTCAACGAGTTTCAGAAATTGCAGGCGGACCTTGCCGCGCTCGGCGAAAAGCTGACGACGAACGAAGAGCGGGTAAAGGCAGTTATGGACGCCCGCGAAAAACTCGGAAAGCTCGCCTGCTCGGTCATGCCGCCCGAATTACACGAACGCGTCCAGATGTTGGGGTACAGGGAGCTTTCATCGCTCGTTGATGCCCTCTGCACCGGCAAGGACGACAGCGAAAAGGACGACCCCGAAAAAAAAGTCGTATTCAAAAGTCAGGCGGTCGGCCCGTGAACGTTCGCGTCGACTTCGAGTATATCGCCCTCACCATCTGCGCCGTGTTCGGGTGGACGCTTCAACAGGTCTTCGCCCTGACATGGCCGCAGTTCGAGAAGATTTCATTCGAGGTTGAAAGCCTGCAATTCGCGCGGGCGAAAAACGAGGTGTATTTCGGAATCTGCGCCGCGCTCGGCGGCGGCAAGTCACAGGAAAACCTGATGGACGCCGCCGGGTCCTTTGTGACGGAGGAAGAACCGGAACTCGAATTTACCGAGGAAGAACTCCGCATGGCCGAGGAACGCATGGCAGAGGAACTGCGGAAACGCAAAGAGAAGGAGAAAAAAGACGATGTTTAATCTCGGTCAAATCGGCGCGGCGGTCACGCTCGACGACAGCGAATTCGTGAAGACGCTCGGCGGCCTCGAAAAGAAGACGTCAACCGTCCTGAAAAAGGTCGGCAGTATCGCCCTTGCCTACTTCGGGCTGAATTCCCTCCAGAAGTTCGCGGAGGATTCCGTCCGGGCGTACATCCGGCAGGAAAACGCCGTCGACGGCCTCAACCGAGCCCTGCGGAAACTCGGACAGGGCAGTTATTCAAAGCAACTCCAGGACGTCGCGTCGTCCTTGCAGAAGATCACGACCAACGGCGACGAAGCCACGTTGGAGGTGATGACGCTCGGCCTGAACATGGGTATCGCCGCCGACAAAATGGAGACGGCCACAAAGGCCGCTATGGGCCTGGCCGCGAAATACAATCAGAAGCTCGACATGCGGACGGCTATGGAACTCATCGCCAAGGCCGCCAACGGCAACACCGCCCGCCTGAAAATGTTCGGCATCCAGATTGACGAATCGAAGTCAAAGATGGAGAAATTCAATGAACTCTTGAAGCAGGGCGAGGACGCGTTCCCGCTCGCCACCGCCAAGACGTTCGGCCAACACCTGATACAGCTTCAGAACGCATGGGCGGACCTACAGGAACAGGTCGGCAATTTTATTGTGATGCTGTTCGATCTCGGAGACACACAGAAAGGCGTCCTCAACATGATTAACGAGGCCACCGACTGGCTCAAAGAGAACGTCGAAACGCTCGTTTTTGAAATCAAGTATGTGTATTCCTACTTCGAGGCGGGCGTCAAGAGCGCCTACGCGATCTTCGAGCCGATCATCCTCTACGTCTGGCGGTCCGTGAAAGATTTGGTGAACAACATCGTCGCCCTGGGACAATGGGCGTTCGACAACGCGGACAAGATATGGGATGCCCTGCCGGACCTTTTCTGGGCGCACCTGAAAGACATTTACGAAGCGTGGAAAAAGACGTTCGACATGATCTTGAATCTCGCCGTCAATTTCGGCAAGGCAGTATGGCAGGCAATCCGCCACGGGAGCCTCGACGGATTCAGTCAGCTATGGGACGAACTTCAAAAGGACTTCATGGAAACCATGTCCGCAAGCATGGAAAACAAGGTGAAGGTCCTTATGGACGCGGGCGTTACCGAGATTCCGGAGATGCAGAAAACGGCATTCATCAGCGATGTTGTCGACATGTACAAACAGCTCCCCAACCGGCTTGACGGCGTGTATCGCGAAATGGGACAGAAGCAGGCCGGATATGTCGACGAATACTATAAGCGCCTTGAAGAGAAGCGGAAAAAGGCCAAGGACGAAGACGCCGAGATCACGGCGAATCCCGCCGAGGCGACCAAGAACAACGTCGCCGGTTCGTTCTCCGCCGCCGTCCTTGCCGGGCTGTTCGGTGTCGGTTCTCCGGAAAAGGAGACGGCCAAGAACACCAAGCGAATGGTCGCGCTCCAGGAAGAAACCAACCGCGAGCTCAAAAAGAAGAAAACCGAAAAATACACCAGTTGAGGCTAACAATGGGAATGGAAGTCAAACGCACCACCGACGGCTCCGAGACATGGAACAAATGGGGCAGATGCACCGCCGCAGAGATCAAATATCTTGTGCTCAACATCACGTCCAAGCGGGCGGCAATCCTCGCGGTCATCGAGGCCGCGCCCTCTGCCTACGGCGAATCAAACGAACTGCCCTTGAAAGAGTTCCGGTTCGACGGCTACGAGGGCGAGGGCAACGTCAAAGTGACCGCCGTTTACGGCTCCGAGGAATCGGGCGACGACACCTCCGAGGAAACGGAGGAATCAACCTCCATGTCCTTTGACTGCGGCTCCGGGACAAAGCACATGACGCACGCGCTTTCCCAGAAAAAGGTGTGGCCTCCGAACAGTCAGGACGACGCGGACGGCGGTATCGGGTGGAACGGAAAGTCAGGCTCCGAGGCCGAGTTTGCGGGCGTCGACATCCCGACGGCTGACATGCGCGAGGTGTGGACGAAGTACGTCAAGGCATCCCGCCTGACGACCGACTATAAGCGCCTCTGTATGGAGATGTACGGCAAGGTCAACGATAAGCCGTTCAAGGGGTGGGAGGCCGGAGAGGTGATGTTCCTCGGCGCGAACTTCACCTCCACCGTCGGCGACAGCCGCGAATTGGTCCCCGTGACCTACAATTTCCGCATCAGCGCGAACGAGAAAAACGCCAAGGTCGCCGGGAAGAACATCGGCAGTAAAAAGGGGTGGGAATACGTCTGGGCGCGGTCCAAGACGGAAAACGACCCGAACACCAACACCCCGAAGGTCGTCACAGAGGGCATCTATAAATCCGAAGTCATCGAGTATGCCGATTTCTCGCGGCTCGGCATTTGAGAAAAGGAGATCAGCATGGGTATTTATCCAGATGTAACGCCCGGTCAATCGGTCCAACATTCCGCCCGGCGCGAAAACGAGATCAACGCTTTGCTCAAAGCCGCGAATCCGCCATCGGAAGGGCGCAATTTCGCGCGGTCGCCGCAATCCGTGATAATCCAGGCGTACAACGCCACAACTGCCGCCATATCGCCCGGACGGGCCGTCCAAATTGATATTACCGGCTCCCTGTCCGGTGACGCTTTCCCCGCCGTCGCGTTCGATGAGGAAGACACGGACGCGCCTTTCGGCGTGTTCTCCGTCGCCGTCGCCAAAAACGGCATCGCCCCGCTTATTCTTTCCGGTCCCGCGTCCGTCGTGATCTCCGGCTCGACCGGCGGCTATGCCAAGCCCCTTGAAGACGGCACGTTCGAGCGCGGCAACGAGGGCGTCCGCATCCTGCACCTATCCGGAGGCACAAATGCAATCGTCCTGCTCGGCGACTACAAGAAGAACGTCTACGAGGCGGGCGAGGGCATCAACAGCGACGACATCACGGGCGGGACAATCTCGCTGAACCTAATCGGCGTCGGCGGCTGTACCGTTTCCCCGGTCGTCGGCTCCACCAACGGACAGATGCAGGTCTATTGCTCCGGCTCGACCGGCGGCGGAGGTGGCGGCGGAGACGGTTTAGACTACCCGCCCTATTCCGCCCTGTGCCTCGGAAGTACATACGGCCTGGCTCCGGAGTATGGTTTGGGCCATACGTTTATTCTTCCCGTCAAGGCGGGGGCCGTCGGCTTCTACGACGACGGCGGCGGCGCTATCGGAATATGGACCAACATCGACGGCTCGACCTCTCAATACATCGAGAATCAGGCGGGCTCGGAGAGTGAACCATACACGGCTCCGGAGGACGGATGGTTAAGAATTTCCGTTGTAGATCAGGGATTAGCGCCCGGAAAGTGTTTGAGTTTCTTTTCCTCGACCGGCGGATTCCCGATCTACAAATACGGGTCTTTCGGCGGGAGCACCGTCACGCCATACGCCTATACCGGCTCGTTCGCGGTCGCCAATTTCGACAAACCGTCCACGCCGGGCGAACCGGTCGTCGTCGAAGGACAGACAATCGGCATCGGAATTGCAGGGGAGACGGTCGCGCACTGCGTCAAAATCTACGATACGGACAACCGGAATTATTACAACGAGTACGCCGGGTATGTGCATATCGGACAGGACAAATACCGTGTAAGCAGTTACATGACGACCTACTCATCCGGGCAGTCCGTTTATCTGGTCGGCACGTTCGACGCAAACAACGATCTTTCCCTTGAATTCAAGACGATCAACGGCTATTTCCCGACGATCAACGCGAATCAATTCTGCGTGCGGGTGTGCTATGAGGCCGGGGGAAAGATGATTCAAGCCCAATATGGCGATATTGTTCAGCCCTCCCGCTTCCCGCAGAACCTTTCCGCGACCGTCGACGGCGGCACGGCGACCGTCTCGCTTTCCGGAAGCACGAGCACCGTCAAGATCACCGGCGGGACAAACGCGACCATAACCTCCGGAGAAAACGGGGAAATCGTTCTCAATGCCTCCGGCGGCGGTGACGGCATCGGTTATCCGGACTACATCGCGCTCGCGGGCGGCACGGCTTCAAACGCCCTGGGGACGATCACGGATGATGATTACGAAGAGGGCGTAACGCCCGTTCCCGGCCCGTCCAGTATGCCGCAGAATCCGAAACTCGGCATCACCTATTTTTTGCCCGTTCCTGCGGGGGCTCCGATCAAATATTATGCCTCGGCGGCGGTCCTGGTACGCTTCGCGCCCGTTTCGGGCGGCGGGCATTTCTACTATGACCTGTCAAATGAAATGGAATGGACCCCGAATAGTGACGGGTGGCTTCGCATCAGCATCCTTGACGACGGCTCGCATTCAAGCGACTGCATCCGGCTTTATGTCGGCGGCGAGGAATGGTCCGATGCCGTCCCGCTGTACAAATGCGGCACGTTCCAGGGCGGCGCGACCGGAATCAACGCGTCCGTCTCCGGACATACGGCCTCGATCACGCTCACCGGCGGAAGCGGCTCGGTGAAAATGGTCGGTTCGGGCTCGGTCCAGATTTCCGGAGGCTCAAACGGTGAGGTCATAATTCATGGTTCGACCAGTGGCGGGGGCGGAGGTGGCTTTTACCCCGCATGGAGCACGACAGGACACACCGACGTTATTCCGATTACGGACGGTAGCGGTCAGGGCTACACGGCAAATGCCGACGGGTGGTTGTTTGCCTGCGCATTCTTTGACCCGCTTGAAGACCGCCTGAAATTTAAGACATACGATGCACATGTCGTTGTCGGAAATGCACCAATGAAGATTGCAGAATTGAAGTTGCCGGGCGGCACGCCGTTTATCAAGGTCGGAAACGTGAAGTACACGCGGGATGCGGATGAAGACTGGAGCTCTAACCCATACGCGGAACATCCTTATTATTCGTATTTCGCATGGAGCGCAAACGACACAACGATCTACACAAGCAATGTCGCTCCCGACGTTGGAGAAACGACGTACACCTACGACTACGAGGATGAAGAATTTGTCGACACCGAACAGGAAGTCCAGGAAACGAACGCCGCGACGTTTGCTGTCTGCATGGGGTCAGGCTCCCCGATTCCAGTCAAAGCAGGTTCAGTCATCAAGTATGTTGTCACTGCCGATGGCCGAACGTTCTACAGCAGACGAACCCCGCCGCCCTGTTTCTGCGTCTTCTATTCATCGAACCCGCCCGCCGCATCCTGACATATTGACACATTCGGCATCGCTGAATAACCCAAGGAGTACCACATGCAGAACCTCGAAATTTTCGCCACCGCAGACAGCACGGTCGCCACCGTGCGGGATTCGGCCAACGCCAAGACGCTTTCCGCGCCCACGCTCGTTATCGGTGTGGCGGCGGAGATCACGCTTTCGCTGTTCGCAAAGGCCGACGACCTTCTTCCGCTTCCGCCCTCGATGTTGTCCGGAATCGTTCACTGGTCGTTTGTTTTCGACGACGATTTCAAAGCCTCAACCGAATACAAAATCGTCGCCTCGGAAGTGACCGTATCAATGGCGAGCTCGGACGGCGCGACCGACCCGATAACCGGCGCGTACATCCCGACGCTGTTCAACATCAGCATCCCGAACATGAACTCCGCCGCTCTCAACGCCTGGCTCGACGACAAGGCGTCCCGGTCCGGGCTCATCGGCGAGCTTGTCGGTTACGACAGCAACGGGGCTTTCGTGTTCGTCCTGCAAATTCAGGGCTTTACCGTGAGGAACCGCGTCACGGCATCCGGAGAAATCGAACCTCCCGCAGACATGCCCGAATATCTGACCCTCGACGCGGCCCGCGCGATGTTCCTCACCGACAGCAATCCGATGAAACCGACCCTCGACGTCGTGTCTCTCGAACCGGGCGGCAATCCGGATGTCGACGGTCATTATCTGTACTACGAAAAGACCACGCTCCGCATCGGCGGGACGCAACTCTACGAAGACATCTTTTTCCGCGAGGACCGCAAGGCCTTTGTCCGCTACAATGACGACATGCAGGCGTGGGTAATCTACAAACTGCCCGACATGGGCGCGGCCACCGCGAAATTCTATTTCCGGTGGATTAAGACCGGCTCGAATCCCGGCCCGATCTCCGGCGTGTACGACAACGCAAGCAACCCGCAAAGCGGATATTCTGCCGCTGTTACCGTGACACCACGTTACAATATCCAAGCTCAAACCTACTAAGGAGAAACACCATGCCCGAAAAAATTACCATTGATGTGTATGGGCACATTCGCGGCGAATCTGACGATTTCCGCGTGAAACCCGCAGACGTGTACCAGGTCGACGGCCCGGAAGACGACGACGCCGACGGCGACACCTTCGAGAGGTTCACCAATGAAACCCCGTGCGCCTTTCAGCGCACCAGGAAGGAGACCACGGGCGGACGCGTCCTGATTCAGAAAGACGTCGTTTATAACGACTGGGAGCTCCGCAACACGGACCTTGACTGGAAGCCGATCAGCGTCGGCACGCTCGAAGTCTACCGTCAGGAAGTCATCGCCTCGAATCAGTCCTTCAACGCCACCGCAGGCGCGGCGATCACCGGCGCGACCATCGCGGCCTCTCTGCTGTACGGCTCCGTCGGCGAGGACACCGTTTTCGGCTTCTACAACGGCGGCATCGACGGCGTGGAACTCTCCCCGGCGGGCGTTCTCGGCGGCACGGTCGGGACTGCCGGGACCTATCAGGCACAGGTTTACATCCTCGCGCCTCTCGCCAAGCAGAAAATCATCACCATCACGCTCACCGTGGCATAAGGAGGCCCCACCATGCCGAAGTATGATAAATACCTCCACAAAGTCCGCGAGAAAGACAGAAACGGCGGCGGCTCTTCCGCCCTGAAATACGTCTACGGCTACGACCACGATCTCGACGTCACCTCCGGCGCAAACAAGTACAAGGCCGTCGTCCTCAACTCGGACGGAAAGACCTATACCTACGTCGACGCCTTTTCCCAGATGCCGTGTCACGCCGTCCGCCCGTGCGTTATGGACGACCTTTCCACCCGGCACGTGAATTATTACCTGAACCCCTCCAACCTCCACAAAAAGGCCCTCGGCGGCGCTTCCGATCTGACCGGCGGAGACGGGGATGTCATGGTCGAATTCCCGATCTCGTATTATCGCATCGACCATTACACCGACAGCAACACCCACAAGCACACCGTTTTTCTCATGTCGACGGAGAAGTTCCTCAACTCCGCCCCGTGGTCCGGATTCTACATCAGCCCCGGCGGCGACACCCTCCGCGTCCAGTACCTCGGCATGTATGCCGCCTACAAGGACAGCAACAACAAGCTCCGCTCGATCTCCGGCGTACAGCCGACCGTTTCAACGTCCCTGGCGAATTACCTCACCTACGCGGGCAACAACGGCGGCTCCGTCGCGAACGATCTCATGTATCAATGGATGATGCACCTCTTCATTACCGAGCATCTGACCTGCAACACGCAGAGCCTCGCCGTCGGTCATGTCTTCATGTCCGGCTCGTGGCAGGCCTCATGGGTACGCAAGACGGGCCGCGCCGACGACATCCCGTATCAGGGCGGCGTGCTCGCCGACCCGACCGGCGCGGATGCCGATCTTGAAGGCTCGTGGAATACCTCGATCACCGCCGATCAGAAACAGGTCGCGTGCAAGTACATGATTGAAAATCCGTGGGGCTCCATCTGGCAGAACACAACCGGCACGCAGAAATACCAGGACGGCACGGAGGCCGACATCACGAGCGACGGCGTGAAGTTCTACCGCTACGAGGCGGGCGACTATCCCTCCGGCGAGGGCGTGACGCGGACCGCGTTCGCATGGAAAGACACGTCAGACAACGTGATCTACACCGCCGCCGCACATCCCGCCGTCGGCGCGGCAACGTACAGCGACACCGCCCTCGAAAACAACCGCTCGAAGAACATCACCGCGTTTGATGATGACTATTCGCAGTCCGGATATTGGATGACGACGGACACCGACTGTTACTCTCAACTGTGCGCGAACCTCCCGCCCGGACCCGACCACAACCCGTTCCCGCCGGGCGGCAAAACGCCGGGCTCCATTTATTGGGTCTATCACGAATGGCCAAAGGCGGAAGGTTGGCCCGCGAAGTGGGACGACAGGACTATGTACCCGACTGCCGCCGCAGGCGGCTCCAATGCAACGGGCCTGACCGACTACTTCTATAACAACGTACAGGAAGGTCCTCGTGCCCTGTTCCGTGGCGGGTGCGCTAACGGCGGCCTCTACGCCGGTTTCGCGTCCGTGCACGTGAACTACGTGGTCGGCTCCTCGAACACGAACATCGGGGCCCGCCTCTCTGCGTGAAGACCGACAGCGGAAACGGAATCGGGAATCGGAAATCGGACGACCGAACACCGAATCCGCACACGCAGAGACCGAAATCGTCTGTCTGCCCCGAACTTTCGCGAGGGGCAGACTTTAACCTCAAACCTCCAACCAAATTGGGATATGGTGAATGCGGGTCTCCCCTCGTCCTCGTGCCCTGTTCCGTGGCGGGAACGCTAACAACGGCCTCAACGACGGTTTCGCGTACGTGAACGTGAACAACGTGGTCGGCAACTCGAACACGAACATCGGGGCCCGCCTCTCTACGTCACAAGTCTTTTGCATCTCCATATCTCAACACCCGCACAAGGTGAATCATCTATTCAGTGAGGCTTAGTAGCCGCAAGGCGAAAGGCCGTGGATAACCACGCATGAAACGCATCGGAAACATCTTTCAAGACATGATAGCCGTCGAGACGCTCCGTCGTTTTCATGTTGAGGCAAAGAAAGCAAAAGGCAAAAAGCGCCTCCGGTCCATGTTGGACTTCGAGGCCGATCTCGAAAACAACCTCGCCGCCATGCATGAATCGCTTCTGAATGGGACATGGCGGATGCACCCGCTGAAACGGATGTACCGCCGCGAGGGACACAAACTCCGGATGATTGACTATGCGATATGGTGGCCGGACATCATCGTACAGCGGGCAATCGGGCGGACGCTCGGCGTAAAGCTGAATCAGTCCCTCGTAAATGAGACATACGCCGGAATCCCAGGACGCGGAATCCACAACGCTCTCCGGAGGCTCCGGCGGCGTCTCGCTGAAATCCCGCCAGACGTTCCGATCTACTGTTACAAGCTCGACATCCGCAAGTTCTATTATTCGATTCCACATGACCGGCTCAAACTCGCCCTCACGCGCAAGGTGAAGGACCGCCGCGCTCTCGATCTGCTGTTCGGCATCATTGATTCCGCTCCGGAGGGCGTCGGCCTGCCTATCGGGACGTTCGTTTCTCCGATTCTCTCCAACTTCTACCTGTCCCCGATAGATCACTACGTCAAATCCCATGGCTTTCTATACTGCCGCTACTGCGACGACATCGTAATCGTCGGCACGGACAAGAACCGCCTCCGCGATCTGAAAGCCGAACTACACCGCCGTTTCGCCGATCTCGGCCTCACCGTCAAGCCAAATGAGCAGATTTTTCCGATCTCCCGTTTCGGTATTGACATAGGCGGCTTTGTCGTGAGGCGGAACACCGCAATCGTCCGGCGAGGCATCGAACGCAGTTTCAGGAAGAACGCCCGGCGGTTCAAACGGCGGCCCACGCTTCACGGCCTGCGGTCCCTCGCGTCTCAATGGGGATGGTTCAAGCCGACCATGACCGGCGCGAGGCTCTGGAAAAAGACTTTGAACGTGTCACATATCAAGGAACTCAACGAACAATACAAGGAGCTCAACAATGGTTCCAATCATTGAAAAACTGCCCGTCGGCCTGCAAACCGGGCATCTCGCAAGAATCGAATCGAACGAACTGCCCGCCGTCCGCGTGGAACTGCCGGAAATCGTGATTCCGGTCCTCTGCACGCAGGAAACGCGGCACGACTACCAGACGGACACCGACAAGACCGTGTACCTCTATTTCGAGGTCCGCACAAAGTTTGTCGGCGGCGACATCGACGACTACGCGGAAATCCTTCTGCTGTACTACGCGGAAATCCGCCATTATTTCTACGGCACGTTCGAGGTCCAGGAAGACCTTGAATATCACCACCTGAAAACCGAACACATCCTCGTTGTCAAGGCGACTTTCCCGAAGCGCGGAGAAACCGAGCCGCCGGAAGGTCTCGCAAGGTGGGAAGCCGTCAAGAAAGGTTTCTGGGACCTCGTGGATGAAGCGTGCGCGGTCGTTCACAAAACCCGCTCCGATCTCCCGTCCTACTTCAACGACACACAGATGATGCAGTTCGCAATCGAGAACGGCATGGGCGCGGAGGACATCGCCACATACTCGCTCCGTTTCGCCATCGCCAACATCAACGCCGAAAGCAACAAACGGAACTGGTCGGAGTTCTTCCGCGATGTCGAATAACGATGAAATCCCGTCCATCGCGGCTATCGCCAAGCACACAAGCATACTCGAAGGGGCGAAGGTCAGCATCTCGGAAATCCTGAACATCCCGCTCATTTTCACCGGGTGGGAGTTCGGGGATTCCAAGTTCACCAAGAACGGGAAGCAGTCCGAACGCGTGACCCTCCAATTCGAGCAGGACGGCAGAAAGCACATCGTTTTCACGTCGTCCGAGGTCCTGATAGAACAGCTCCGGGCATTTGAAAAGGCGATGCCCGAAGCGAAGAAATTCCGAGCAACGATCAAACGCTTTGACAACAAGTTTTTCAAATTCGTGGAGTGAAAAATGTACGGTTCCGAAGAAAACGTTGAATTCCTGTACAAATTCTGCGTCGCGATCAACGCATCCGCGCCGCCGGAATTCTGGACGACTCCGATGTCTGTCCTGAAACGGGCATACAACGGCGTCGGGCCGGAAGACTGGCCGACCTGGGCGCGAAAGGCGCTTTCCGTGCTTCTTCGCCCGTTCTCCGCCGCCGCGCTCGTGCATGATTTTGAATACTCATGGGAGTACAAATCGAAAGGGATGTTCCGTGACGCGAATCTTCGCCTCTGCATCAACATAGCGAAGACAGCCGTGTACAACCGGCGATACATCCTCATCGTTTACGGCGTCGCGGCGGCTCTGCTCTGCCAGATATTCGGGTACAAGGCATACTGTGAGGGGAGGCTCAAAGATGAATGACAAAGACAAAAAAGAAATTGCCGCTCTCGCCGCCGATATTGTCGTCCAGATTCTTCAGGACAAGGAACACGCGCACGTCTGCCCCATTGGCCTTGACGCTCAAACTGTCGAAGCCATGAAAAACTTTGCCAACGCTCTCAACCTCGGCAAGAAAACAGCCTACAAAGCGATCATTATCCTCTTAGTCGGCGCGATAGCCTCCGCCCTCTATGCAGGAATCCAGGAACTAATCCACAAATGAGGTACACCATGAAACACCCCAAAAGAACCCTGCTTTTCGTCTTCTTCAATCTGGCCGCGATCTTCGGGCTCACCGCCTGCGGACACAACGCCGTCGTATTCGGGAAAGGTTTCGGTCTGCGGGCCGGATTCGACCCGGAGCACATGAGCGCCGACGTCTCTTTCATCTACGGCGAACAGCTCACCCTTGCCGCCCGCGACAACATCGAAATCGAACTGGCCTCCGATGTCGAGGGCGGGCAGGAACAGGCGACCGCCGACGTGAAAACCGGCTCGAAGCTGAAAATCCGCATCGGACAGCAGATCAATGGATATTTTGTCGAAGCCGTCGAGGCGGGAGCCGATGCAAAAGACCTCGTGAAAATGAATGAAGCGGAAACCGCAAAGTACCTCGAAGCCGAATATGAAAAGGCATGGAAAACCGCGAGGGAAAGAGGACCGCAACCCGCCGCAGAGGATGAGGTCAAGGCCGCAGAAGAACCGGACGCGGCGACCGCTCCGGCGGAATGATATTCCGTTATGGCCGTAGGCGGCTGAACGCGGGGATGTTTTCGGACATCTCCGCTTTTTTTCACCTCAAATCAAACTTTTTTTCGAGAAATTCGCTAAATTCACCAAAAATCCGCTTGCATTTGGTTGATTTCATGCTATATTTGTAGCATCGGGAAGAGAAAAACCCGAACTAAAAACCACAAAAACCACACCACCCACAAGGAGACAGAAATGCAGTACAAAGAATTCCTCACCATCGCGGGAAAAACCGAGGCGGAAATCAGCTATGACGTGTACGCCAAGGAAATCGAGCCCGCATACATGCACCTCAACTTTTTCCCTGACAAACAGGCGTTCGTCACCTGGTGGAAGAAGAACATCGAGGCCTGCCGGAGCATGTCCGCGTTCGTGCGGCATCATCAGGAACGGGTCGAAATCATGCAAAAGGCCATCGACGACAAGGAAAGCGAAATCTCACTCGTCCGCGATCAGCTCGAATCGAAGAAAAACCAGGTCGTAGCCATGAACAACCACATCGAAACGCTGACGGCAACGAGGGACGGCCTGAAAAACCAGCTCGAAATCGCCCTGCTCCGCGTCGCGTTCGACACCGAGAACATCATCAAGGATGTCAAAACCTCCTTTTTCGATCACTACGAGCAGAACAAGGCCCGCGCTATCGAGCTCGGAATCATCGCAGAATAAGGAGGCCTCACAATGCGCCGCATACGCCGTTTTTTCCGCAGTTTCTTCCGCCGCCTGAAATGGTTCAAGGTCACGACCGACCGCGCTTATTTCCGCCTTTCCGAGGCCGAGCAAGACGCGCTCCGCGACTTCATCAACGACGGAACACTCTAAAACACCACACCACCTCAAAACCACAAGGAGAACTCAAATGACCGTTACAGAAAAACTTGAAGTCGCCAGAAAGCTCCTCGAAGAATGCGAAAAAGAAGCGACGGAACACACAAGCAAGGTGAACCGCATTCGAGACAAAACGAGGATGAGACACCAGGTCCGGCGGATTCAGTCGTTCGCAAACAATGTGCTTTTCAAGACCTACCCCGAACTCGCGGAAGAAAGCCAGGCATAAAAACCACAACCACAAGGAGGAAACCACATGGCAAACGAAAATTTCACGCCCGGCCCGTGGACCGCTGTTCGGCACGGAGAGGACATCTACACATGGACTATCCGAGGCAACGACAGCATCAAAGACCGCTCCCTTGCCGTCGTTGGCGTCGGGGCAATCGACTTTAAAAGAGACATGGCAAACATGCACCTCATCAAAGCCGCGCCCATGCTGTACAAAGCCCTCAAAGGGGCGGTGCAAGAGGCCTGCGGGACCTGTGCGATGATGCACGTCAATCCGGAGACTTATGATTTCGTTGAAAACGGATGTCCGTTCGCCCAGGAAGAAAACAAGTGCGATTATCGAGACTGCATAGCCATTCTTCGGGAAGCGAGGGGCGAAGCATGAGCAAGGTATTTGAAACGCCGCTTGAAGTGTTCGCAGACCCAGACGCCTATGTCTTTGAAATCAACGACAAAAACGGTGATCTTGTCGCGTCGTACATCTTAAATCTGGAACAGGCTAAAATGTTCGCCGCCGTGCCGGAACTTTACGAGGCGTGCCGCTTTCACTGTGAGACGCGTTGCAAGATGCGAAACCTCAACAAAAACGTCTGCAAACACTGCGTATTTGGAAAAGCCCTGCGGAAAGCCCGTGGAGAATCGGAGGCGAAATGAAGGTCCTGAAACCAGAAAAGACCATGTACACGCTGTACTCCGGCATCGTCGTGAAATGCACCGTCAAGAGTTACATCAACGACGGCACGGGCAAAGGCCGGTATCTCGTTTCTCTGCCGAAAGGCAAAATCGGCATCATTCAGCGCGACCGGCTTTTCCCGACAATCGACGCCTGCATCGACGATTTCCAAGCATCGCTCATGCGCGAGGCGGCACAACTCGAAATGCAGAGACCGAAACCACAAAAGGAGCCCAAATGAACCGAAAGGAAAAACTCACCGTCCATGCCTCGTTCACGATCTCCAGGCGGGACGTCTCGGCGCTCGACATGCTCGCGGAGGCGCTTTGTCTCCGCAACAGGTCAGATGTCATCCGCCACCTCATCCGAAAGGAAGTCCGCAACATCCACAAGCACCCTCACAACAAGGAGACAAACGCGAAATGAAAACCACGAAAATCATCTACCTCTCCGGCCCGATTACCGGCGACAAGAATTTCCAGATAAAATTCCGCCTCGCAAAGCGGCTTTTCTGCGAACGCTTCTCCAGGGAGAACATCCGGAGCGGCTTCATCCACAATCCCGCAGAGAATCAGCCGCTCGAAGAGATGAAGAAGCGGAAAACCGAAAGCGAAATCTGGGCCGAGTGCATGTATCGTGACGTGAAGACCTTAACGGCGATCAGAGACGGTGACGGATACCTGATTTTACTGCCGGGATGGGAAAACAGCAAGGGCGCGTGTTTCGAGCGCAAACTCGCCGTCGAATGGTGTATTCCTATCCGAGAAATCGGCGATCTCTTCCCGGAATGGGACGAACGGCTCAAAAAGGAAATGGAGGCCGCCGGTGAATGACGAACTGAAAACCTGTTCCAACTGCTTCTATCACGAGGACAACGACAACGGCGAAATCCTCTGTTATTACCACGGTGAAACCGTCCCCGATGATTTCACGTGCCCGGAACACAAGCCGGAGGTGAACGAATGAAACGGCGAAAAGATCAGAACGATGTCAAGATATATGAAGAGGTCGCCCGTTACAACTCGGTCTACAAAGAGGTCGAGATCAAACGCTTCAAAAACATCATGGCGAAGAATCCGGACGCCGACCCGCTCGATCTGTACAGCCTCTACATCTGCCAGGCGGAGGAAATCGTGGACCTCGTGAAGGACGTCATCAAAAACGATCTGTACGACGGTTTGGAGTACAACACATCCCGCTATCTGAACAAGGCCGCCCTGTGCTTCCGCGAGGCCGCAGAGGCCGCCGACTTCAAACAGCAAAAGGCGGACCGGAATCTTCTCGGAACCAAGGAGGCCGCAAAGTGAAGACAAAGGAAGAAACCGCCGCGTACATGCGCGAGTACCGCCGCAGAAATCGCGAATGGCTCCGGACGCTGTATAAACTCTGGTACATGAAAAACGGTCCGGAGAGGAACCGCCGCAGACGGAAAGGAGCGTCGGCATGAACAGCGACAAGCAGGAAATCAAGCAGGCCATTCTAAAGGTCCTGCGGGCCAAGGCGGGCGTGTGGTTGAACTACGACGAACTTTCATCCGCCGTGACGGAAACCATGAATCAGCCCATTTGGCAAGGGGCGTTTTACCGCGCGCTCTACGAACTCCACCGCGACCGGACAATCGAACGGACGCGGAAGGACATCTACCACAAAGAATTGAGATTCAACGAAACCCTGTATCGGGTCCCGGACAACGAAACGCTCGATATGTTCGGAGAATTGGAGGAAAAGAAATGAAAATCATTGATACGCACACAGGCAAAATATTTATTGACACGGAACGAAAACTTGAATTTCTTACCGTGGGCGACTACGGGAAAGAGAATAACATCAAAGCGGATTTCCTCGGCCTCCGCAAAGAGATTTATGGCGTTCAACATCGCGCCGTTGATCTTTGCAAAAAGTGGGTCGCCACGATCAGCACACAGAAGGGATGCCCGATGAGATGCCGTTTCTGCGATTGCCCCAAGTATGGTTTTTATGGCAACGCGTCAAGGGAAGAGCTTGCCTTTGAGGTTCGCACCATACTTGAACATTTCAATGAAGAATACGACCACACGGAGCGTTTCAACGTGCATTTCGCGCGGATGGGCGAGCCGACGTTCAATAGAAACGTTTTGGACTTTGCGCTTTATGATCTCCGTCCGCTTGTTGGAAAATACATCAATGCTGACACCATCCACCCCGTCGTTTCTACTATGTTGCCGAAGTGCAACAAGGAATTGGAATATTTCTTGCAGGATTGGTGCTACATCAAGAATGTTGGGTATAAAGGCGAGGCAGGGCTTCAATTCTCCATTCAAAGCACATCTGACAAACAGCGAGACAAACAGTTTGCCGGAGAAAGCCTTTCTATGTATGACATAGCCTGTCTTGCCTCCCGTTTGCCGCCTCCGGTCGGTCGCAAATACACGCTCAACTTTGCCGTAACCAAGGACACCATACTGGACGCAAAGTTGATTGATGAGTATTTCGACAAGGAACAGTGGATTGTCAAGATCACGCCGATACACGAAACAAACGCGGCAGTCCGAAACGGCTTTGATGTCGGGACGGCCTACACCGACTACGATGTGTACCGCCAGTTCGAGGAACCGCTTCTTGAAATTGGATGGGATGTAATCGTCTTTGTACCGAGCATAGAGGAAGATTCGGACAGAATCACGTGCGGAAACGCATTGATAGCGGAACAGCAAGCAGAAAGCGAGGTGGAGAAATGAACGAAGACAAAAGCAAAAAGCCGCCTATCAGTTCCGTTGGCGTTCGGTTCGACGTGGATGTCAAGACGCGCATCTACTTTGACTTTGAAGATCTTTATTACATCTACGACGGCCAGTTTAGCGGGGATATTCTTGAAGCCGAAAAAGTCCTCATTGGGCTTAAAAGAAAGGTCGAAGAACTCGAAAAAGCAATCGCATACGCGAAAACAAAAAGAGACGAAATTGCAAACAGAAACGAGGTGAAGAAATGAGCTTTCGTTTCGGCAGTCTTCGCTATGGAAACCCTGTTGCTTTTGTCTTGATAGAGCAAAAAGTAGGCATCGACGCGATAAGATTTACCGTAGCAAAAGGATGGTTTGTCAAGGAGGACATCGAAAATATAACCGTACACGTTTTAGGGGTCGAACCAGGACGAGCCGGGGCGATACTTACCCTAAACAGGCATTTCGTTTTTACGACCATGTTTGAAGCCATCGTTTACCTCCGGGACTACTGCCAATTAAGCATTGACGAACAAATCAAAAAAGAACGCGAAAGGGGAAGAAATGAAACACAAAATTGACCCATCGGATATTGTGATGTGGTTTTTAATTATCATCATGTTCCTGTTCATATTTACGTTCGGAATCTACAGGTTTTACATCGAGCAAGAGAATGTATATCTCTTGAATGATTACCTTAAAAATGAGGTGCGGAAATGAAGCTGAAAAAAGGTCAGAAAGTCTTTTTCGTCGTGAAAGACGAAGATAAACGCGAACTTTCCTATCAAAAAGCAACGTTTCTTTACGCTGTCTCCGGAGGCCATAAAGGACGGTGCATGATCTCGACCATATTCAACGGGCAAGAGCTTAAATTTATTGTTTCGCGCACCATGATTTACACATCGGAAAAAGATGTCCGCGAAGAGGTGATTTTTGAGGCAAACCTTTTTGGGTGGAGGGCGGCAATATGAGCGATAAACACATGACCGTCTATGTCGAAAACGACAACTCCGGGTGTCTTTGGGTGATTGCCGTAATTCTCGTTCTGATTCTGCTTGAAGTCGGGTCTATCGACAAGTTCTTGCAAGACAACTTTGGAAACAAGCCGCAAAACCGAAACCGAAACCGTTCAAACAAACGAGGTACAGGAATGAGTAACGAAAAATTCACGCCTGGGCCGTGGTTCTTCGACAGGCAAAGAGTTTATTGGAAGAAACCGGACAAAGACCTCCCGCGCGGGACGCTTCCGAACGGCTCGATTTGCACCTGCAAAAGTGCGGAAGACTGGCCCGAATGCAACGCGGAAGCACGGGCAAACGCGCGGCTCATCGCCACCGCTCCGAAACTCTACGACAAACTCAAAGAAGCGGCCTATGAATTCTGCCACAACTGCCTCTCTCTCCGTCTCGAACGCGAGGAAGACATCCCGATGTCCGATGAACTGATAGAGAAAAATTGTCCGCTCCAGGACAACGGATGTTTCTGCCGGGCATGGTGGGACGTCCTGAAAGAAGCGAAAGGAAATTCCAAATGAGCGAAAAATTCAGATTTGTTGACCTCTTTTGTGGCGGTGGCGGGAGCATTACCGGAGCCGTCGACGCCCTGAACGAGGCCGGGCTCCCCTACGAGGGGCGCGGCTTCAATCACTGGAACCTCGCAATAAAGACGATTCAGGCGAACTATCCGGAGATCATCCCGGACTTCGCCCGCGCCTGTACGCCTATCGAGGCGGTCACGCCGGACGAGATTTTCGACACTGACCCGCGCCGGATTGACGTTATCTGGGCGTCGCCGTCCTGCACACATCACAGCGTGGCGGCAGGCGGGAAACCGCGTTCAAATCAACTGCGGAGCCAACCGGAATTCATCCTGCCATATATCCGCCTGACACAGTGTCGGCGGCTGTACATCGAGAACGTGAAAGAGCTGGAATCATGGGGGCCGCTTCTCGACCAAGACACGCGAATCAAGGGAAAGCTGTACAAAGCGGGGATGCCGGACCCGCGAGAGGCCGGCAAATTCTTTAACCTGTGGATTCGGGAGATCAAAGCCTCCGGATATAAGGTTGATATGGCCTACATGAACGCCGCCGACTACGGGGCCGCGACAAGCCGCGAGCGGATTATTATTCAGGCCGTCCGGAAATCCTCCGGAGAGAAAATCGTATGGCCGGAGCCGACACATTCGAGAGAACCGTCTCTTTTCAACTGTAAGCCGTGGCGGAGCGCGGCGGAGATCATCGACTGGTCTATTCCTGGGGAAAGCATTTTCACGCGGAAAAAGCCCCTCTGCGAAAACACCCTGCGCCGCATCGAAGCCGGGATAGAAAAGTATTGGGGCGAGTTTGCCGAGCCGTTTTTAATCGTCCTTCGCGGGACGAAAGACAAACAGCTTGCATCCTCCGCAATCCCCGTTTCCATGCCGCTCCCGACCATTACAGCAGGCGGCGAACACGTCGCCCTGATCTCGCCGATTTGGCTTGATTTGGCACACACGAAGAACGGCGGCGTCTCCGGCTCGGTAAACGAACCGCTCAACACCATAACCTGTTCTCGCGGGACACACGCGGTAATCTCGCCGAGCATCCGTCCGCTGTTCGTGCCGCAACACGGCGGCGGGACGGTGAAGCCCTGCGACGGCCCGCTTTCCACCATCGCGACGACCGGCTCCATTGGGATTGTCGAACCGTTCCTCATCGACTACCACGGGACCGGCGAGACGCAGAATTTGACGAAACCTCTCAACACGATACGGACACATGACCGTTTCGGCCTGATACAGGGGCAGATTTTGACGTTGGAAGACGGGCGGAAATACAAACTCGACATCACACACCGGATGCTGACTGCCCGCGAACTGGCCGCCGCGACCGGCTTTCCGCCCGATTACGTTTTCGCGGGGAAAGATACGGACGCGAAAAAGCAAATAGGGAATGCTGTATGCCCCTGCATCACATCAGCGCTCTATCGGGCGTTTCTCGCGGCTTAAACGGCATTGACAACAGGGGCAACCAGTAGCGGCAACCACAAACCACGAAAGGAAACAACATGCAAATCAGATTCATCAAAAAACACCCTCGCGCGACCGTGCCGAAAAGATCAACCGACGGCGCGGCAGGCTACGACATGACGGCTGTTTCGATGGACAAGCCGGAGATGAAAAACGGCGTCGTCAGCTACAAGTACCACACCGGAATAGCCGTTGAGATTCCGCCCGGCTACGTCGGCCTCGTTTTCCCGCGTTCCTCCGTCGTCAAGACGGGGGCGATTCTCGGCAACTGTGCGGGGGTCATTGACAGCGACTATCGCGGGGAAATCTCGTTCGTGTTCTATGCGAACTCTTTTTCCGCTCCTTACAGCGTCGGCGACGAATCCACCCCGCCGGACCGCATCGGTCAGCTTGTCATCGTCAAGCATGAGACCATTGATTTTGTCGAAGCGGAAAGCCTCTCCGAGACGAAGCGCGGAGAAGGTGGCTATGGTTCGACGGGGCGGTAAATTCATCATCTCGGAACATGCTTTCACCCGTGCGGTACAACGCCGCATCACCGCAGAGGACATCAAAAAGGCATTGGATTTCGGGAAACGGATTTTCGACCTTCGCCGCCGCGTGTGCGTGTACGTCGCCAAGCTCGGCGGGCGCGAGAAAATAAACGTCGTGACTGACCTCAGAGGCGAAACGATCATCACCGTTTACAAAAGCAAAGGTCCGAAACCGCATTGGAAATAGCGTCGTATTGACACCTCCGGCATGGCTGAATATCAACTCAACCAAGCCGGGGGCCTTTTATGCCGATTGACATTTCCACAATTGACCTTTCCAAGGTCGACATCAACATCCTTTTTCAGAGGCAGAACGCTTTCTATTCATCGAACATCAAGAAGTGGAGGCGCGGGATGGCCGCATACGGCGGCGGCGCGGCATACGTGAATCTCGCGCTCATCAAACACACGAACGAAATCCCGCCGGAATACGCGGAACGTCTGGCGCGTGCGGCCTACGTGAACTATCCGCGCCGCGTGGCGACGCTCATCACGCAATACGTTCTCTCCAAACGCCCGACCCGCGAGGGCGCGAATTCCGAATTCGTCGAGGACTTTTCCCGGACCGGGATGCGCGTGGATGAAGTCATGCGTCAATTCTCGACGTATCTCAACATCTGCGGGGCCGCGTGGCTCTGCGTGGATTCTCCGGAGTTTGACGGCGAGCCGACCAAGGCGGACGAACAGCGCGAACGCCTCCGCCCTTACGGCATCGCGCTTTCCCCGATTTCCGTCCCTGACTGGCATTATGGCGCGGACGGAAAACTCGAATGGGTTCTGACTGCGGAAACACGCATTGACAACAAGGACCCGTTCAGCAACGCGAAAGAAATCTCAATCCGGAAACTGTGGACGCGGGACTACGTTGTCATCGCCTACCACGACAAAACCTCCGGAGACAAAACGGCCCGAATCGTAAACAACCCCATTGGAGAGGTCCCGTTCGTTCGACACGTGGAGGTCGACGGTTACGGCATCGGGGAAAATCACTGGTTCGAGGACGTTGTGCGCATTTCAGACGCGATTCTCAACGCGAATTCCGAGGCACAAATGAACGTCCTGAAACAGATGTTCGGCCTGCTTGTCATCCCGGAGGATTTTCTCGACACCGTGAAAGACCGGCAGGAAAACGGCGGAAACGCCGATTCCGGCGATTCTAACGGGGGGAAAGCATCGGAGCCGTTGTCTTATACCCTCGCCCGGTCCGCCGCCGTTTTTGAAAGCGCGGACGGCGCGAACATCACCCGCTACATTCAACCCGCAGGAACCGAGACGGCGACCATCCGCACCGAAGTGGACGCCCTGAAAAAGGAACTCTATTCCGTTGTCGGCCTCGCCGCGAGCAAGGACACAAAGGCGGTGGAATCCGCAGAGGCCAAGGCCTGGGATTTCCTCAACGTGGAGGCGTACATGGAAACCCGCGCCGACATCCTCGAACAGTGCGAGGTCAAGGCGTGGGAACTGCTCAACAAGTGGCAACCGAATATCCCCGTCCCGTCCGTCTCGTACAACCGGAATTTCTCGACCCTCGACATCAAGGATGCCGTCGCCAACCTCGTTGAACTCTCCGGATTCTGCCAGGACAACGACCCCTATCAACGGTCTATCGGAAAGGTCGCCCTCTCTCTGCTCAACCGCATGTATCAGCTTCCGGCGGATGTCATGGAAGAGATCACAAACCTCATCGACACAAGCACGCCGGGCACGGACAAGAAGGAACAGCAAGAAATGATGGAAGAGATGCGGCGTAATGCCGAACTCGGCGGCGAGGAAGACGGCGACGGAGACGGTAACGGCGACGGAGACAAGGGCGGCAAGGAACAGCCGGAAGACAGCAAAAAGAGGATTGGATTCGACAAATGAAATTCTTTTTCCTTACCCGCTGTTATCGTCCGGACAACATCCCGCGCATTCAGCAGAATTTGAAGGATGTTTTCGCGGGCTCGGCTCACGAGTACAGTCATTGTGTCGTCGTAGACCTGACGCACGGCGCGAAACCGCATGATTTCAACGAACTATGCAACCGGAACACCGACGTGCTGTTTATCTGCCAGAAGCCCGCGAACGATTCGCAGAACACATTCGGCATGGACGAAGCCGTCGGGCAGTTTGCCGAGGCGGGGAGTTATGTTTTCGTGCTTGACGACGATAATCTTCTTCATCCGCGCTTTCTCGAAATCTGCGAGGAATGCGGCGGCGAGGATGCCGTTGTGTTCAAAATCGAGGGCCGCCCGGAATTGGGAAACCCGTTCTCTCTCTCCGGCAGAAACAATCCCGTCGGTCATGTAGACTGGGCGAATTTCATCACGCGGGCCGAGGTGATGAAGCGCCTGAAAGTCTCCTATGATTTCAACCCGCCGCGATGCGAGGACGGCGTTTTCTTTTCAAAGCTCATGTCGGCGGGCTGTTCGATAAAGTTTGTCGACAAGGTTCTCGCGTACTACAACCGGCTAAGGAGCGTCGTTTGATGTTGACGCTTTCAGCAAATATGAGTGTGATTCGCCCGCAGGGGCGTTAAAACCTGTAACAATCACCCAAAACCAAGGAAAAACCGCACAATGAACATCGCAGAAATCCTGAAAAAGGTCGCCAACAAAGAAACCCTCACGGACGAGGAAATCGAAGCCTTGAAGAAGTTCGACCCGGACGATGCCTCCCGCATCCCGAAGGAACGCCTCGACAAGGAAATCGAGAAACGCAAGGCCGCAGAGAAAAACGCGGGCGATCTCTCCGCCAAAATCGAGGAACTGAAAACCAAACTGGAAGAGCTCGAAACAAAGGACCTGGGCGAAGCCGAAAAGGCGAAACTCGCGTCCAAGAAGGAAATCGAAAAGCTCCAAAAGCAGGTCGAAGAACTCAAAAAGGCCGGAGATGAGGCAACGGCGAAAGCCGCCGCGCTCGAACGCTCCGCAAAAATCCGCGATCTCGCCGCCGCGAGGAAATTCAAGGATTCCGATTACCTCGACTACAAGCTGAAAGAAAAGGAAATCGACCTTGAAGATAACGATGCCGTCGGGAAGTTCTTCGGAGAACTCGAAAAGGCCGCCCCTCACCTTTTCGATTCGTCCGCAAAGCCCGGCACCGGCACGGGGGGCGAACAGCAGGGCGACAAGGGCGGAAATTCCGTGGACCTCGTGAGGCTCGAAGAACTCCGCAAGAAACCCGAATTCACGCAGTCGGAAGCGGTCGAATTCGTCCGCCTCGAACTAGCAAAAAAAGCCGCTGAAAGCACCGATGCCAACGCGGCGAACTCCAAAACCTAAGAGGTGAAATTATGTCGTTCAATTTCGGCATGTTCAATGAATTCAGCGATCCCGTCGCGACCGCTGACCCTATCGTTTTCGCCACCGCGAAAGTTATCAACCTCGGCCCGTGGACCGGCAAATTCTTCGAGAGCATGGTCGCCCCGTCCGTGATGCTCGACGCCAAGGAATTTGAAATCGACAACCGCTCCAAGACGAGCCGAAACGGCGTCATCGGTATCTCCGGTTCCACCGCCGCCGCCTGGGACAACGACGACACCACGGACCTCAAGATGTCCGCCGATGCCGTGAAGGGCCTCACCGTCGGGCACGTCCTGAAAGTCGGCGATGAAGTCGTCATCGTGAAGAGCGTCAACCGCTCCGCCAACACCATTGACGTCCTCGCCCGTGGTATGGCCGGTTCCACCGCCGCCGAACACGCGAGCTCCGCCCCGTACAAGGTCATCGGCTTTGCCGGTCAGGATGAAGACCTGAAGAACGTCGAAAGCGTCAACGAAACGACCGCGAAGTACATGAACTACATTCAGACGGTCTTTGAAACCATCGACTGGACCAAGCACGCTGAATATCTGCGTCGCGGCCTGTCCGAAGTCGAGGCGGGCGTTATCCTCGTTCGCGAGGCTGAAATCCGCGTCGCCGAAATGCTGTCGACGATGGCGATCAACGGTGTCAAGCTGAAACAGACGGGCGACACCACCCGTTGGATGTCCGCCGGTCTGCTCGCACAGCTCCAGGACAACAACAGCGGAACCCGCCCGACCCTGACTTACAACGCGTCCGGCGACCTCACCGAGGCGAAACTTCTGGCCGCGCTGAAACAGTGCTTTGCGGCAGGCGGAAGCCCGGACACGATCTGGGTCTCCCCGACCGTCAAGGGCTACATCAACAACTTCAACATCGCCAACTCCAGCCTCGCGATCAACGCCGCGAAAGAAGATCACACCGCAGGCGGGCAGTACGTCAGCGCCATTGACTATGAAGGCCTCATTCTCAAAGTCCGCGTCGACGCCGACCTCCCGACCTCCGTCGCGGCAATCGTGACGCAGGCGCAGTGCATGAAGGGGTGGATGAAGGACGACGGCCTCCGTCTCCTCGACGAACCGTCCAAGTCCACCCGCGAAAAACGGAAGTCCCTCCAGGGCTCTATCGGTTTCGGCATCGAAGGTGTCGGCAAGGACCATATCCTGATTACCGGCATCACCGGCGGCCCGACCGACCGCATCTACAAGACCGCCTCCGTGAATTGAGACGGCATGTAGTCGCCTGACTTGTGGGGCGCGGCGCGATCTGCGCCCGCCCCCTTTTTTCAACCACAAAACGAGGTACAGAACATGAACAAGACCGAGCTTTACAACGCACTGATTGACGAAGGGGAAAACCTCCCGCCTATCTCGAAGATCACCAAGGCGGAACTTGAAGCCATTTATGCGGACCGCCACCCCGAACAGTCCCAGGACGAACCGGAACAGCAGGAACAGCCCGAAGAGCCCGCGCCGGAGACGCCCCAGGGAGAGCCGTCTTTCGAGAAAGCCCGCGAGCACGACGAATTTCCGCCGCTCGATTCCCTCGAACAGCAGGACGCGGAATCCGCCGAATCGGAGCACGAAGAAGAAGCAGAGCAGGAACCGGAAAACATCCCGCCTCTCCATTTTTCGTCCGCCGGTTGGTGTCCCGCGCTGAACCGCTCCTACTTTATCGGGTGGTTCCACCCCGTGACGCGTGCCGAATATGAAGCCCTCGCACCTTACGCCGACGGAGCCGCGAAATGACCGACGCCGAACTGTTCAACGCCGTTTCAAACGTGCTTCATGCCGGGCTCGACGCTGACTTTTGGAGGGCCAACAGCGCCAAGCAGACCGCCGCGTACAATACGGCCAAAAACGACATTTTCGCCCGCGTCTCCGGGCTGACCCTCGACAAGATCACGCCGGAGAACACAAACGTCGTGCTTGCAATCGCCGAGCAGGCGGTATGGCTTCTGCGGAACTACGAACAGCAGACCACCGGACAGAAGGTCGCCTCCGAATCCGTCGACGGGGCATCCACCACCTACGCCGACATCACGTTAGGCGGAGACGGCATCATTTCTCCGCGTGCGCTCGCGTACCTCGACCAAATCAAGGCCGACATGAAGCGGGCCGCGATCTGCAACGTCCGATTTATCCGAGGCTGAACCCATGCCGAAAAAAGTCCCGAAAGCCGTCTCCCAGACGCAGAAAATGATTTCCGAAATCTGCGGAAAGGCATTAGAGCAGATTCAATCCCAGGTGCTTTCCCATTTCCAGAAACACCCGGATTCAGCGTGGACCGGACATAATCTTGTAGACCTCGAAAAGACCGTCAAGGCGGCCTACAAGGATATGGGACTTTCCATCGGCAAAACGTTCTCAAAGGGCCTCTCAAAGGAAATGAAGGAGATGCACGCCAAGGCGGCGGAGGACTTGAAGACGGCAGGCCTCCGAAACGCTATCCTCGGAAAGCCGAATACCGGCCTCATCAAACAGTACATGGATTCCTCGTTCGAGCAGGTCGCCATGAGGACGACGAAAATGTCCTTCGATCACATCCGAGCCCTCCGGTCCATGTCCGCCGATGTCCTCCGGACGGCCTCGCTGACCGGCGCATCCCGCGCCGAGGTGACAAGGCAGTTTTTAGCGCGGGCCCAGGAAATACCCGGCTTCAAGTTCACCGCCAACAACGGCGCGGTGTGGAGCAACGAGGCGTATTTTAACATGCTCGCCCGCACCGAAATGATGAATGCGGGCCGGGCGGCGTATGATGCGAAATGCGCGGAGGAAGGATGCGATGTCGTGGAACTCGATTATGGCGGCGTGAGTTGTGAGGCCTGCATGAAGTGGGAGGGCAAGCAATTCTCCCTCACCGGCGCAACAAAGGGCCTTCCGACGAAACAGGACCTCATCGACGACGGAGTTTTTCACCCGAATTGCACTCACAGCTACACAGCCGTGCCGGATTGGGACATCAAGTTTCCGGACAAGGACGAAAAGGGCGGCAAGGAACAGGACGCCAAGCAGGACGCCAAGCAGGACGCCGAGCAGGAACAGCAGGCACGGCAGGCGGCGGCACAGCCCGCGCCGTTCCCGACCGACCCCGGAAAACTCCGCTTTGTGGAAAATCTCGGCGGCAGTACCGGAGCCGAACTTGTCGAGGACGCACAGGGGAACCGTTTCGTCCGGAAGACCGGCAACTCTCCCGAACATCTCCGCAACGAATGCGCTGTAGATGAATTCTACCGCGCGTCCGGCGTGAACGTTCCGGAGTGTAAACTCTACGAGACGAAGAAAGGCCCCGTCAAACTCTCCCGCTACCTCGGCGATACGGAATCTCTGGATAAATGGTGGCGCAAGGCCTCAAAGGAAGAGCGCGAGGCCATGAAAGAAAAGCTCCGCAAGGGATTTGACGTCGACGTGATCTCCGGAAATTGGGATGTTGTCGGCATGAACCGCGACAACATTCTCATCAAGGACGGCGAGCCGTGGCGAATCGACAACGGCGGCGCGTTCGGCTTCCGCGCCCAGGGCGCACAGAAGAAGCCGGAGGAATGGAAAGCCGGTTGGCCGGACGATCTCTGGTCCATGCGAACGAGCGCCTATAACAAGGAACTTTTCGGCGGCGTCGACACCCTCGATCTCTGCAACAGCATAAGCAAACGCGACTGGTCGAAAGCCCTTGAAAAAATCCCGGAAGAGGAACGGAAGGTCGTCGAAAAACGCCTCGCGGAGGTCAAACAGCTTGCCGACCGTGGGAACGACTTCAAGGACAACACGAAGTACAAGCCGGAATCCATCGAGACCATCCTCAAAGCGTCCTATGATTACAGCAAGGCGGGCCTACGGGAAAAGGTCCCGCACGAGATCAAGGCAGAGCCGCACAGCAACACCCCGAACGAGAGAGACGGTTTCGGGTGGTTCCGTTCAACGTCGTTGAGCCCGACCGCACAAGCCAACAAGGATTTCAACCAGTACGTCCAAAAGGCTTTCACGGAAGCCGCAGACGAATTGAAAAAACCGAATCCGGACAAGACCAAACTCCGCGACGCATACGGAGCCGAAGACATCTTGAAAAAAGAGGCTCAAAACGGAAGCGCCGGGGCGAAATACTATCTTGAACAGCTCGAACGATTCAGAGAGGCGGAAAAGACTGGAAAACCGCTGAAAGGCGACGTGTACGGAGGCGTTTATGTCAAAACGAACACGGACCCCGAACAGCACAACAGCTTTATTTCGTACATCAACGACACCATCGGAAGGCAGAGCGTCAAATACAACGGCCAAGACATCCCATTGGACCCGAACTTTATCCGGAAAGCACAGGCGGACCAGGCGGGGAACAGTTTCGCGCACGATTCATGCAAAATGAAAATGGTCCGTCTGAACGCACAGGGCATCAAGCCAGACGACGCGGACCAGTCATATTTCACCGGCATATCAGATTATCAAACCAAGAATTGGGCGGACGCCAAGAAATACTACGAAGACCACCCGGACGAACTCGCCCGCGATACCGAGACCTATCTCCGCTATCAGTCCGCCGTACAGATAGCCCTTGAAAACACGAATTTCGAGGGGAAAGATCCTGCCACCCGTTCTATCCTTCTCGGACGCACGGAGGATGATAACGTTATGGCAAACAGCAAGGTCGGTCACGAGATGCAGGCCAAGCACGGCGTGAACGAAAGCCACGGCATTTTCCAGACGGTGGTTGTCGAAGGAAGCAACCTTACCGTCACCCGCGTACCGTATTCCCGCATCAGCGGGGTTTACTTCGCGGAACGGAAGCCGGGCACGAACAGGGCCGGATTCTGCGGCAACGATGAAAACGAATTCACCGCTGACACGTCCGGGCTGAAAACGATGTATGTCAAGGAACATGTAGGGTCCGGAGAGAACATGAAACCGTACCGCGAAACCTACATCAAATGGGAAAAGGACGGCTACCCGTGATACACCAAATAAACCGAGCGGAAACTAAATCCATTTGCATTTTTCAGGAATCATGCTATATTATATTATCTTGCTTTCTATGCAGGAGAAAAAACCACAATGAAAACCACAAGGAGGCCTGAACATGCAGACATGGAAATACTATGAACGCATGGAAAGACAGAATCCCGTCTGCGAGGATGCGGGCGCGATTCTGCGAATCATTCCAAACTTCCCGCCTGTGCAATACACATATTCCCACATCCTCGAAATCGAAACGGAGGACGGGCGGTTTGCCTGCGATACGAAATATCCGTTCGTCAAATATGGCGGCTACTGCGCCTTTTGTCCGTTAGGAGAAAACCCCAAGGAACCGGACGAATTTGTTCAACTGCGGGGAATCAAGGACGGGGAAACCGTGGATGTCAGGCCGGGCCGGGCGTACCTGATAGGAAGTGATTTTCTAAACCCGATTACCACCGACCCGCGAATCCTCTGTATCATGCACAGGGCACACCACAAACTCGGCGCTCATCCAACGGAGAAACAGATTCTCGAATTCTGCAAGCACATCCCCGACAGGAAAGAGGCCGTCGCGTACCTGAAAACGATTCATGCACAGATGACATGTCTCCCGGAGGATGACATGTACAAGAAAATCGAAAGCGAGGAAAGGAGATAACCCATGTGGATTTTTTGTAAACTCGGATTTTTTTCTGCCGTACAGCACCGGGAACATCCCGAAAACCTTCTCATCCGCGCCCGTTTCAAGGGCGATCTCGAACGGCTTCTAAACGCCATGACCCCGGAAGAATACGCCCTTTGCGGGCGGCCCTCTGTTTCCTTCACCCCTGATGCGGATTATCGGTATCGGGTGGAGATTCGGAAAGTCGTGTTTGCCGAACTCATCCGGGAGCAGGCCGAGGAAATCGACTATGACAACTTCAAGAACGCCGCACACGACGGAACCGTCCGAGACGGGGCCTATATGGACGTCTGGCGTGCATTATGGGCCGCCCAGAACTTCGGGAAGAACCGGGCAAAGGTACTTTAAGCTCAAAACAGACAAAAAAGCACAAAAATATACCAAGACAAGCCGCCTCCGGGGGAAATCTCCGGAGGCTTTTTTTCACTGGCGGCTTGAAAACGTGATTTTTTGATGTATAGTATTGATGTACCTCTCCTTGTGGTACATTCTGACCGTTGGTTCGTGGTTGACCCAACGGTCTCTTTTTTTACCTCACCGGATTTGTGGTGTTATTGTGGTGTTATCTCCGCCGAAACAGATGTAAATGTTTGTATTACTTTGTAAAAAATTGTAAAGCGCACCGCGTCTTTTTACCCTCGTTTTTATGCTGAAAGTGCCCGGGGCGGGACTCGAACCCGCACGCCATAGGCGACAGATTTTAAGTCTGTTGCGTCTGCCATTTCGCCACCCGGGCGCGATTTACTATAAATGTAGCACCGCACAGAGAAAAGTCAAGAGATTTCACGGAAAAAAATCATTTTGTTCTTTGAAATACTCAATTCCTGTTAGATTTTAAACGATTTTCCCTCATATTTCCGCCGTTTTCAGGTTTTCCTCCATCCCCTTTCCGGCTTTTTTCCATCCGGAGGCTTGATTTTCCGGCTTTGCGCCTTTATATTTTTCGAAAACTGTTTCCTCTTTCCCGAACCTTTCCGCACGCAAAACCGATCCCGGTATTACGTTTCCCATGCACGATACCCGCACAGAGCTCAAAACCGTCCCGAAACGGCATGATTTCCTGATCTGCATCGACAGCGACGGGACCGTGTTCGACACGATGCCGGCGAAGCACCGGTGTTTCCGCGACTGCCTGGTACAGTATTTCGAACGGAACGGGCTTTCCGCCGGGCGGGAGGCTGCCGAAGTCTGGAAATATGTGAACCTCGACAGCATCCACCGCGGCGAAAACCGGTTCCGCGCCCTTCTACTCGCGCTGGACCTGCTGCGGGAACGCGGCGCGGAAACTCCCGACACGCCGCGTTTCCGGGCGTGGGTCGCGACGGAGCCATGCCTCGGGAATCCGGCGCTGAAATCGCTTCTGGAACATGATTTCAGTGAAGAAATGTCCTTGATCTGCGACTGGAGCATAGGTTCCGACGACGCCATCGCGGCGACCGTCCGCGGGATCCCGCCGTTTCCGCATGTCCGCGAAACCCTGGCACGCGCGTCGGAGTCCGCCGACCTCGTGGTCGTCTCGAATACGCCATGCGCTACGCTCAAACGCGAATGGCGCGAACATGGCGTCGACCGGTTCGTCGCATGGATCGCCGGACAGGAATACGGTTCGAAAAAAGACCAGATCCGGCTGATTTCCGAGAGCAAATATTTGCCGGGACACATCCTGATGATCGGCGATTCGTCCGGGGACCGCGCCGCCGCCGAAGCCAACGGCACACTGTTCTTTCCGGTCATCCCGGGACGGGAAACGGAATCCTGGCGGGAGCTTTCGGAAAAAGGTCTGGACCGTTTTTTCAAGGGGACCTACGCGGGCGAATATCAGGAACAACTTCTGGATGTATTCCAGTCTTCCCTGCTCGCAACGCCCCCCTGGGAAGCGGAGCCTCCACTGTCGTAGTGCTTGGCTGCGCTCAAGCACAAGGACAAGTCCTTGACCGCAGTAGTGCCCGGCTGCGCTCGGGCACACGATCTTACCCGTTTTTCACCAGGCTTTCCCTCTCGACTTTTTCTTCGAGATATTCCTCGACGGTCTTTCCGCCGTAGTCCGGCTCCTTGAACGCATCTTCGTCGCTGCCGGTCTCGTTGCCGTTTTCGTCCAGGTCGCTCATGTCGTA
>JAEEGL016333833.1_pt1 | contig 40209 bp, 46 predicted proteins | sample 9134231 | NCBI WGS metagenome assembly JAEEGL01 (sample SAMN16246548, study PRJNA631951) | gut metagenome | biome: gut microbiome; feature: rumen; material: fiber-attached | host: Bos | place: Iran: Karaj | collected 2018-10
CAACTGCCTCATTAACGTCTGCCTGCGCAGATCCTTCCTTCGCCCCGCATGCCGCAAGACTGACTGCCATACATCCTGCTAAGAGGATTGAAATAAGCTTTTTCTTCATTTCTTTTGTCTCCTTTAATCTACTTTAAGTTTTGGTCCGGGAGCTGAAGATCGCTCCCGTTATCTTGTTACAGTTATATTATGTGATTTTTTTCTAAGAAAACTTTGCTGAGAAGCATATTTTGGCGGAGCAAAGCGGAGCGGGTGAGCTTACCTTGAATTTCTGAATTTCACAAAAAAAAGCGCAGACTATAGCCTGTGCTTTAATACCAGATGATCGCAGCTCATAGCGACTATCTTTATATGTATCTTCTGCCGCTTGTGGTAATCATTCCCTATGTTTGCAACTGGCTGACATTTTACAGTCCCTGTAGCTTTGCGTCACAGGCTTTCGCCTGCTTTGCCAAGTATTTATTTTCAACAAACGTAATTAATATAAACCCGGGGGTAACCCCCAAGTCAAGGGGTAAATTTCAATATCTTTACAGTCAGATAATCAGATAATCATAGCCAGGATCACAAAAAACATTGATTCGCCTATATATATAGAGGGTATCAGAGCTGCTTTTTCTTTGCAGTTTCCTTTTCTGTTTATATTCTTTTTAAATGCCTGGATAATCGCAAACACTATGTAGCAAAGGAGCATACTGGATATCGAATAGAGCAGATAGTTCCACACGTCTATCTTGTACGCCGTCCGCGGTTTATATGTAACGCATATCTGGTAAGCCACTATAAGCCCCATGATATCGAATGCAAACATATCCGACAATCCATATGTCAGTGAAAATATCAGCTGTATACCGATAAATATGCCTATGCCCAGAAGATTGAGGTTTGACCATTTGACATTTCCAAAGCAGAAAAGGATGACCATTGAAATAAGGGACAGCACATGGAAGAAATCATATACTTCTTTATACAGGTGGTCCATGCTCGCTGCTACAAACTGAGATGCAAGGCACAGAGATAAACAGATGATCTCCGTATATGAAATTTGATAATTCAGAATATAAACACTCGGAAACAAAGTGAAGGCAAACCCACAAATAAAACTCAATTTATTTACCGTAGGCTTGCCTTCTAACTTTTCTGAGAGCTCTGATAAGATACATACTGATAAGAGCCATAATGATATAAATACCATCGGCCTGATAGCCAAATCTATCATTTTTATCCTCTCATTGCGGCGGTAGTGCGGTCAAACAGACAGCTCACGTTTCACACCACTTATCATTTACTGATCCTTTTCAGTAACAGTTCTGCTGATGTAGATCTCGCCATTCTGAACCGCGTTATAAAGCTTTGTGGCATCAGAAGCGTTAACTACGATGTTGATGCGCTGGCAGGTAGTAACATCATCTTCATTAGAGATTGCAACACCGGCTGCATCAAATGCCTTGCTTACATAGATGTTCTTGTACATAGGTCCGGAAGACTTAGCATCAGCCCTTTCTGACCTATCATCAATAACTTCCCCTGCGGTAATGTTTGATACGTTCTTATTCTTGCTGTAAACGTAGATGTCAACATAGTCACCGGTACGAACGATTCCGGTAGCTGCCTGGGAAATATCGGTAACGCTGAGTCCGATTTCCTTGGGATCTGAAAACTGTGAATAAATAGCATTTACGTCATAGGTCATTGATGCAGTGAGAGTGGTATTAGGCTCCACATCACACTTAAGAGCCTTTCCGTAAAGCTCGGTGATATCTGTAACCGCATTCTCAGGGACGATCTGGGTATCGATCTCCTTCTGGGCGAATAACTCTTCTGCGTTCTCCTCTGTGATAACAGTGTCTTCGCTTACTTTCTGAGTGGAGACAAATATCCCGGTTCTTGAATAATTGCTTAAAGTGTTTTCTTCGATACGGATCATTGCAATATATGCAAGAGCTGCAACGATAAGGGCTACTAAAAACGCAATGGGAAGTCCGCTGGCGCTCTTAGCCTTTTCTCCTAATTCTTTGTTACGTATTTTCTTCATAAAAATTGATAACCTCCGGATTAAATTGATTCAATATACACTGTCTGTTTCTTTGTGACAGTATTCCTGATATTAAAAAAGCCTATTTTTAACGGCATTTCTATTTCAACGTACACAGCCGTTTGTTTTATCTCAGCCCCAAGAGGAGTTCTGACGACTGCATTTTCTGTGGGCGTTCCAAAGCCTGAGCCATAATTGCATTCTTTGTTCTCCTTCTTCCACGCACCATCTTCATATATATACTGTTCCCCGATATAGTGACCTTCGGTATTAGGTTCAAGCGGTACATTGTATACGATGTACTTTTTTATGATCACTTGATTATCCGGCTTCTCAAAATCAAAGTACGGATGAGTGATCTTGCCCGCTGTGCTACCGTCTGCTTCGAATCCGTTTAAGTCCTCCATATAAGAAAAGATCTCTTCAAAGTTCTTCAGACTTTCTCTGTTGTTTTCAATGTAGATGTCTCCGGACAATGAATATTTTTTTCTGTCCACCAATGAGCCGCCAAGCACTGAAGATGTTATCTCGTCTTCCACGGAAGCTTTGATAAGATCTATCTTCTGGTGCATGATGACAAAATAGCAGATAAACATGGCCATCCATAAACACACGGTTCCTATGAGCCAGAAGGTTGTGTTACCCTTATTCTTTTTCTTAAGCAATCCGAGCAGCTTACTTCGATGCTTTCGATATAGATTCATATTTTACTCCAAAGTTATAGTCCTTATCCCATTTGTTCTTCAGTGAACTATAAAGATTGAGATAACGGCCACTGGTCTTGCCGTTGATCTGAATGGTGACCGGCTCTCCATAAAGTACCTTACTGGCGGACCCTTCATTAACTTTGATATCCACAGATTCAAATCCGAGGCTGAGCACTTTTTCATAAAGCTCCTGTACCTCTTTGTCGCTGAGTTCGCCTTTTGTTTCAAGCCTTAACATCGAGCTTCTGGCCATCCTGTCAACATTTGTCTTTAATGACATGATCTTTGATGAATTAATGCAGGTTGTAAGAACTACGAACATGAACAGGAAGCATAACATGCTTCCTATAATATCCCCGAAGTTACCTTCGTGTTTTTTCTTAAATAAACGATTTACCTTTTTTAACATGATCAACTCCCGATACTACTCCTTCCGGAGCAACTTGATGCCCCGGAACGCAAGTGGTATTCGAATCATTTTGATTTCCCGATATGGGCCCCTTTTAATGGGTTGTAGATGAGAGCTCGTTAACAACGTTTGAAAGGCCCTTGTTTGTTGCGTCGATCGCTCCTTCCATGGTAGGCTGTACCTTTCCTTTGAACGCAAGGACTACGATAAGCGCTACAAGGATAAGACCGATAGCGATGATGAGGCCATCAAATCCTCCGTGCTTCTTTGTGAGGAATCCCTCTACCTTTGACTTTGCTGCGATGAACATAGAATCGATTTTGTTAAGCATTTTTTCTACTCCTTTTAATTTGCTTATATTTTTACAATTATATTATGTGACTTATTTTTCAATAATGATTAAAAAAACGACATTTCAGCAATGATCGAATTAATCGAAAGAGTCAGGATGACTACCATGATATCTACGAATAATCCAAGTATTACGAATGTCATGGAAAGATCCATCTCCGATTTCTTTTTCTCCATTTGAAGCGTAGAGAAGATCTTTACCTGTTTACCGATGTCTCGTAAGATGTCTTCGGCCAGTCCTGACTCCATAGCTTGAACCAGGATCACGCACAATGAATCAATGTGCTGGTTATCAAAATCATCCTGAAAAGCTTTGATCGATTGGTCAAATGGTCTTCCGATAACGATATTTCCCGATAATCTCATGAGAGAAGTTTTAAGTCTTGTATCTGCCGGATCGATGATATCCACGCATTCACATAGAGCGTTAGGCAGATATACTCCACTTCGTACCTGGATCGCGAGCAGATTGTAGATAAGAGATATATCTTTCTGCATCTTACGGTTATCTGCGTTATTTGAAAAATACATATAGAAATCAAAAACCATATAACCGATAACTGCACCTGCGATAGCCAGGATAGGATGAAAGATTCCGGCAAAGACTGCCAATAGCAGCGCAAAGATCATCTTTATTCCGATATATGCAGCCGGATTTTCTAACCAGGGATGCTTAAAGAGCATTCCGGACTTTGAGAGCTTCTTATGGATCTTTTCATAATCAAATGAAAAACGATTTTTTTTAAGGCTCAGCTCATTATTGATCTTTACATACGCCTTCCCGATCTGTTTTGTAGGTTTGACCTTGATAGCAACTACGATGATAAAAAGGAATGCGATAGCAGCTATCACGATAGGCATGATGCCCAGATCGTATACCATGATGAGATATTTGCTTATTGTACTAAGTTTCTCCATTTATCCTCCTTATTTATCTATCGTATAGATTTTCCATGCAAAGAATCCGATGCATCCTAATGCTATCGCAACCGCAATCTGACCCGACGGGGTTCCGATAAGGTATGCGAAAACGTCCTGATTTATCATCTCTCCCAGTACGTAGAAGATCGCAATCGCGATCACAATGCAGATCATCAGCGTTATCGTATTGAACGTAGCTAAATGGTCTCTTTCCTTCTTCTGCCTGATATAATCTACGAGTGCGGTATTGTTGTTCTCTACTACGACCTTAAAGCTTGCCGAATACTTCTGGGCTACTCTCAGATTCTGTATGATCTCCTTGAACTTTGGATGCTCTATCTTATTACTTAAGTTGGTCATCGCCTGCTCGATTCCGATACTCTCAGATTCGTAAACACACTCTTTTATGGCGCTTGCCAACGGCTCTTCCATCTTGGTATATACATGGCTTAAGATATCTGTGATCTCTGTGTTCTGTCCGCTATAGTTACCGAGCATGTTAAGAAACTCTATGAGCTGCTTATCTACTTTCTTATAATTTGAATGGGCCATCAACATCTCGATGAGATATGGGATGAATGCCGCTAAGAAAGAGATCAAAAGCGCAGTCAGAATATTTACCCTAAATGCCAGAAGAACGATGAGTACTACACCAAATACAATGAACAAGAATCCCAGCCAAAGCTCCGGAGTCATGAATTTGATATATTTATCCAGGCGGCTGTAAATAAACTTGTTATTGAAAGCTGTGGTGATAGGGTTAATGTTCTTAGCCTTTATCTTTTTGATATCTTTTTCGCTTTCAAGTTTTAATAAGAGCAGCTTTTCATAACTTGACCTATAGGTCTTTTTGATGATGTTGTTCTTTCTTATAAAAATAAATAAGAGAGAAAAACCTAAAAACAGGATTCCGGCAACTACATATCTGTAGATCTTGAAATCCCCGCCGGGAGCGACCACGCTCCCAAACTTTGCGAGGATATCATCAAACGCTATGATGATCTTTTCAAAAAAATTTTTTATCATCTATCACACCTCCGCTTAGCTTGCCTTAGTCTGATCGATGAATTTGCCGTTTTCAAAGATAGTATAATAATCAAGGTCTCCGGTCTCACGGTTGTATCCATTGACCCCGATGACCTGGTTAACCTTATAATCCTTCATAAAGATGATCGTATTAAAGCAATCCATCATCTTCATGAGCTCGTCCTTTGAGTAGCCTCCCTCTGACAGGGCATAATCGATGATTTTATCGATGGCCTTGGGGGCTGAGGGGGCGTGTACGGTACATGCGCACAACTGTCCGGTGTATGCCGCGTTCAAAAGATACTTAGCCTCTCCGCCCTTTACCTCGCCGATAATAAAGAAGTCGATATCCATTGTGAGTCCGGCAATACTGATATCCTTCAGATCGTAGCTGACATCTGATTCGAAATTACCGGGAAGTGAATGCATGAAAGTGATATCCGGATGAGTCTTGGTTGTAAGCTCATCTGCCTGCTGTGCGATAAGCACTGCCATATCGTGAGGAAGTGTTTCCTTTAAAGCATTCAAGATAGTAGTCTTTCCGGATGAGTTACCTCCGCAGATGATCGTTGAACCGGTTCTGAATCTTTCAATGAGTTCATTCTTAAGCTCATCAGAGAGCATCTCTTCCTTCACAAGATCATCAAGCTCAGGGAAATTCCTGGGGACTTTACGGATCGTAAGTGTGGGCCAGGGATTTGTATTGACAAGGGGCTGAGATAATGTGAATCTCAGGATCGTATCCTTATCGGTAGTGGTATCCGTGAATTTCTGGATAGCGTTTCTGTTTGATGCGTTTACGTGGTTTCTTGTAGTGACGTAGTTGCAAAAATCGGTATATTCCTTCTGTGACTCAAACTTGATATCCGAATTCATTCTCTTTCCTTTTCTCTTGATCCGGATATTGTCGTATGATACGCAGCGGATATCTGAAATTGAATCGTCATTGATGAGAGGAGTAAGGGTAGCGTAACCGTAGATATAATCAACGATGAGCTTTATTGCTTCTTTCTTTACCTCTTCACTGCATGAATAGTATCCATCAATATGTTCAGATACGTCTTCACGGAAGTCATCTTCGGAAAGCAGACCATTCTTTGCATTTCCTAATATGTTGTTTTTGAGCCTTGCGTAGTCATTGATCAGATAATCGAAAAGCTCTTTAGCCGTAGCGACGACTTTTTTATTTCTTTCGCTTAATGCCATTTTGATTTCATACTCCTTACTTATTATTTTATGAACGCTGTTACTTTCTCTATCAGATCCATCACTCCTATCTGGCTATAACCGTTCTTATTTGCCACGTAAACGGCTCCGATGGCTAACAAAGCGATGGCTATCAATACGAGCACGACTTCAAAAAGAGTTCTGATGATCTTTTTAAGTGTTGTAACTGCCGATGATTGTTTATAAATGATAACAGGTTCATCCGAACGTGAAAGGTCATCGGCTTTGATGATCTTTTCATCTAACTTCCGCTCTTCGGCTTCCTGTTTCTGATTGATATATGATTTGATGACCTGCATCTGTCTATCCTCCGGTATGTCTAAATCTCGCTGACATCAAGGATCACGATATTTCTTACTAATGCAGGGTTTTCCGGGGTATCATCCTGGATAGTTGTCTGCTTTACAATAGTTTTTCCGTTAACAGTATATGATTTCCCCAGTTCCTTCTTATAATTCTGGACCTCGGCAATAGCACATACCCTGTTTCCGATAGCCAGGATTGGAAGAATACTTTTCATGTTGTTTCTGGCATAAAATACAGTCTCGATAAGACGGTTCTTCTTGTTCTCATTTATCGTGAGCGTTACTCTTGCGGAATTACGATTTGTCTGAACCATTCTTGATACTGTACCAGTTAGGATCACCTGGTTATAGGAATTTCCAAATGATCTTCCCTTGATCCCGAACGCTTCTTCCATAGCAGAGATTGCTTCTTTTACTTCGGTAGCATCGATATATGCAATGTACTCAGGCTTACTATCTTTTCCGTTTCTATATACCGGTCTGTTTCTTAATCTACCTTTTACACTGATACGGGTCTTTTCCCTAAGCTCCTCAATGCCAGGATAATCTTTAGCAACCTTTACGGAAATGAACGAGCCAAGATCTCTGTTTCTTCCGGCTGTGGTAAGCACGGTCAATGACCAGAACTGATCTAATTTGGTTTTTTTGATAAGTGTTCCGACTAATTCGGCTTCGTTTCGATCTTCATAATGCTTCAACGTAGTCTCGTTGATCTCGATAACATCCTTTGAGATGTCGATTTCAGGGGTTTTGTTCATACCCTATCCTCCTTTTAATTTTCCTTTTAAAAAGGCTTTATTTGTCTTCCGTGTATATTATGTGACTTATTTTGAAAAAACAGTTTCAAATTTACGTTTTTTGGATTTCATCAAAGATTTTTTAAAAATAATGTATAGATAAATAGAAAATTGGATAATGAAGATGAATGAGCCGATAGCTATTCGTATACTGTCCCCGGAAAGTTATTCAATAGATACTTCTTGAACGAAGACAGAAAAATGTCAGTATAAAATAAAAGAAAAGAGGCCTCCTAATCCGAAAGCCCCCTTTTTGTACTTAGACCGTTATTATACTATCTCTGGTAATTTGATCCCTGCTTTACGCGCAGCTTCTTCGATCTCGAAAACGGGAATACCAGTGATCGCGGCAGCTTTATCAATTGGTATATCCATCTTGATTGAGTTCAATGCCACTTGCATTTTTCCTTCTTTAAGCCCTTCTTTAAGCCCTTCTTCAAGCCCCTCAGCCATGCCCTTTTCACGGGCTTCCTGCTCCCAGACTCTACGTTGCATGTCTATCATTCGGTATTCCTCCTTCCATTCCTTATTGGTACGAGCGTGTTTTACAGATTCATTCAGCTCTTTTGTAAAACTGTCTACCGGCTCGCCTGTTTTAAGGTATTTCAAGAAATTGCTTAAATCATCATCGATATCATCCATGGCTGAATCAGGATTAAGAAATATCTTGATGGCCTCATCGTTTAACTTGATACTGGGATCTTCTGTGCAGATGTTTTCAAAACGATAGCAATGCCTTCCTTTACCAAAAACATCTTGCATACAGATGAAAATAACATAGGACCTCTTTAAGTCCTTGTATGTTGTTTTTGTACCCTTGTCAAGTATTGCGACATCAATTCTTCCTTGATAATATCTGCTCCTTTTCGGAAGTTCTTTGGTGTCAGATGTTTGCATTTCAATTTCAAAAACACCAAACACAAATAAGCCTATCATACTTGACACCCGTGATGGCAGTGTTTTAGTATAATAGACAAATGAGATAGTTTTAGGTGTTTTGACATCTAAAGAAGAGCATCAGAAGGGTCGCCAAACTATTCTGATGCTCTTTTGCTTTAGTGCGCTATATTTAATTGTAACGAAATGAAATAATAAGTCAAATTAAGAGGTTAGGCATGAAATTATCAAAACTTCGTCAATTGAGAGATGCCATGAGGGTTAATCAGATTGCAGTGTATTCTTATCGATACAAGTATAATAACGTGAACTGTTTTGTCGCTGTATGCCTCCTTACTGATGAAGATAAAACAATAAAGAAAACTGAATATTCACTCGTGCGATTGCGTTTTATGAAAATCAATAATCTCTCGGATTTTATCGATTGTTATGCAAATACAAATGGTTTTCAAACAAATGTGAGAGAAATTAGAAGGTTTTTCAACATTCCATATGACACGCAAGGATTTAAGTCTTGGTTAGAACAGTTTTATTCTGATTTTGACCAGAAATTTCCTGTCACTATTAGTGCTGTAGATGATGAACTACAGCAAATCAATATTCGCACTGTATGTGAACACGAAAAACGTGATCCAAATCGTATTTATCGACATCATCTTATGCGTCATTTGCCAGATAAAGCAGGAAAAACAAAGCATCGAACGGAGTACAATTCTCAACTTGCTAAGTGGCGTTTTCCTAAATTATGGGAGATTTACAAATCAGACAACACAGTCAGTTTTGCTTTTACCGATGATAAAAATACAGAAATGACTGAAGAGCAGATCTACGCAAATTTTATAAAGATAGATTCAGCTCGTTTGAAATAAATTTTTGAAGATTTTCAATAGGCTTTAAATCGTCTTGATATGAATAATAACAAATGCTGTTGTCTGAATTATGTAATTCAGCGGCGAATTCTATTTCTGCAGTTTTCCCCATTGCAACAAAATGAGCAAGCCATGCATCTCCCGAGTTTGAACGGGATATATCAACAAGATCAAATATATTCATATCAATGATTTTAGATGTTTTATTAATGATATAGTCTAGTGCTCTTTGAATATCATTCATATTATGTTCCTTTCTTTTGTCATAGTTACTGCAACGCTCTGTCATAGCTACTGCAACAGGGGTGTTGCACTTACTTTGAAAATTTACACATTTCAATTTCATAAACGGTTTCATTATCATCTGCCACATACACATCCAGCCTAACAGCTTTACCATCCGGAGAATCATCTAAGACCTTCTGTTCTTCATGGTAAACAATTTTGTTTATTTTTATGTTCAAAACTATTTCCAGAAGCTTTTTGCAAAGATCTTCGTTTTGCATCACCTTTGCAAAGATAAAGTCATTAGACAGTGTAAGTTCTTCATATTCCATGCTTTTCCTCCTTAAAAATAGGAGTCAAACATCTTACAAATATACTACCACACCGATTCCCTCTAAACAAGGTCAGTATAGATTGATTCGTAAGCTATATTTGCTCCTATTATCTATTGCTACATATATATTATGTGATTTATTTAGTAATAAAATTCTTGTATGTGTAACTACCTGTAGGGGAAAAACATGCAAAAACGGTATTTCCTATTTTGCATAAGGAAATACCGGTGGGTTAATCTATTCTTATAAACTAAACTATTTTGGATAGTGAATTACTAAAAGCTGTATCGAATATTTCATCAAAGACAGCGATATCAGAATCCTTGATATGATATTTATGAATATAATCATCATATATCAAACTTTTTTTATCACAAAGCTCGTCTGCCGAATCGATCCTCTTTCTATAGTTTTCAAGAACAGCCATAATACTGTGATAAGTGTTCTTGTGACCCTCTTGGATTCTTTTTTCTATATAAGCAAATGCCTGAGGAGACATGTCTGCATATCTTTTGCTTCTCTCATTTTTTGAGAAAACAGCGCAAAGACTATAATGAGATGCTTTTTTGCTGCGCAACTCATTTATTTTTTCAAAAGCTGAGATAAAATCTCGGTCTTTGATATTTCCTTTGTCGTTAATCCATTTCATACTTTCGTAAATTCGTTGTATTTCAGCGCTATTTAGTCTCATAAATCTACAGCTCCATTATTATCTTATTTTCCAATCTATGTACATTTTTACTGCTTCATCAGGATCATCGTAAATTTTCTCAAATTCATCAGCGGATTCAAAGCCATAGAAAAGCAGGAACTCGTTGAAATCACTTTTTGTTTTTGTCTTATTCCAGACCTCTGCAGCTATACTGCTTTTTTCTTCTTCAAACTCTTTTTCCATCTTTCTGAACTGTATCGTAGCTTCGCGGTCACCGTTCATCACTTCCACTTCTTCATATCCGCCTCTTTCGATGTACCTGATGATCCATCCCATATAATTATGGAGGGACTCCTGCTTGTCGGCAGCTTCTATTGCTCTTTCGACCAGATTTCCATCCATCTTTGCTTTAATGATCAAGAGGTCTATATCCTCCGGAACAAGCTCGTTATGTCCTACATATCGGTCATATATATATTTATACTCTTCAAGATCTCTCGGCATTTCTTGCTGCCTGCCTTCTTGTTGACGGTTTTTCTTAAATTCCTCTATTATACTTTCATTAGTTTTATTAATAGGTTGATTCTTCGATAAATGGAATATTACCGATACTACTTTTTTCCCCTTTTTTATTCCCGTTTCATAGTCAAAAGAAATATCAGCTTTTTCGTCTAATTCTATCTTGGCTGGATCCAAAACACCTCTTTTAAAATCATTCCAGTTTTCGTATTTTTTGTCTTTTTTATCAAGGGCCGCGTATAAGGCATCCCAATCTATATTGTTGTTCATCCTTGCTAAGCGGTCTCTGTGAGCTTCATTGTCTGAATTCGCGATTCCGATGATGAACTTAAGCTCAGACAGATTGTATTCAAGATCAAGATTTCCATTTTTGTCTGCCTGGTAATATTCACTTTGGAACAGTTCGTACAATCTAAAGGCATTAACGTTGTCGAAACTTGTCATTATCGGAAGATTTAATTTGGTAAAATTCTTTTCAAGACCTAATATATGATTCTTTAATTCATTATTAAACTTGATCGTAAATATTCCATTTTGATACTCCGCATTTGGGATCATGGAAAATGCTTTAAAGTTCCCCTTGCCGTCTTCAAGTACCACTGTATGACCGGTGATCTTTTTGGAGAGCACCTTAAGGTCTCTGTAAATATGATTTTTGTCAGAGACTATTTTCATCAGCTCCCCGGGGTACAGTCTCGCTTCCAGTTCACTGTTGTTGTTATATTCAATCCGTGTCAGCCCAAGAGCCATTATCTTGTTTTCGAGAAGGCTCGACCTAAATTTCGCGCTGACCATATCATTTGACTTCTTGTATGTAGTGGCTAATTTTCCCATGGAATTTTCCTTGCATTATTGCGAATTTTTGGTGTAATGTTTCCGATGCACACCAATTTTTCGTAATTCATATATTTCTGGAGCAAGGTCGCTCCCTAAATGCCAGCTTATCAATCTTCGTATTACGAAAATTTGGTATCTTAATTATAAAATAAACCATTTTTTCGCAATAAACAACAACCAATTTTTCGCAATTCTCATCATATTACGAATTTTTGGTGCATCTATCTGTTGATTAACTATAGATAATACGAATTTATGGATGGATTTAGACGCTTGATACACCAATTTTCCGCAATGAAACTATTATTACGAATAAATGGTGGCCATCTTCTTGGCAAAGCAGACGGATCTGACCGGATAGCTTAGCTTATTACGAATTTTTGGTATATAAATAGCCGCTTGGTACACCAATCTTTCGTAATCATGTTTCTATTACGAATATTTGGTGTATATTTCCAAGATGATACGACCGTAGCTATCCGGTTTGGTCTTTCTATTGCGAATTTTTGGTGTATGCCAGCTACCTCATCTGCCAATTTTTCGCAATTCTTCTCTTATTACGAAATAATGGTAAGTATCATCCAGATATTGAAGCCAAATCCATTATTATCACCTGCTTTATTGCGAATTTTTGGTGTATCGAGGCTACTTAATGCACCAAATTTTCGTAATATAGTACTTATTACGAATTTTTGGTAGTATTTTCTGTGCATCTGACACCATTTTTTCGTAATAGAAAGCCCTCTGTGCGCTATATGGTACCAATTTTTCGCAATAAGCAACCAATTTTTCGTAATATAATCCTTAGAAACGCTGAAATTTCGGGATTTTTCCTTTTCTAAATAAAGAAAACAATCTTTTGTTGTTGATAATCCTATCTTATATATATTTATTTATTATAGGCAGAAATTAAGAAGATACATTGTAATACTTCTCTCTTCGGAAGATATAACGATTTATTATCATGATCAATCGTTCCTTTATGCTTATGCTTTCTTATTTTCCCATTTGTACTCGTCATAATCATCCGGCTTTACCTTGTACATATACCATCCGTATTCTTCTTTTTTGCAGACAGCAGGAAAGATTAGGACATGCATGAATGTATTAGGTTTAAGCGTAGAACGTTTACAATACAAAGTGTTCTCAATATCCTCATCCTTATGCTCCCAAAAAGCATCTAATTTGGATATGTATATTATCTTAGCTTTTTTATCAGCTGCCATAGTATCTATATCGTACTCGCTTCTATTAAATTTTAAAGTCTCGCTATCCTTCATAAGTGCGAAGAAAATAAGAATTCCCAAGCTGATTAAGATGAGCACGACAAAGCTTATATAATACCAGAGCGGGGCTGTTGCAAACCATGATGTTTCGTTGTAGATTCTATATATAGATGGTGTGCTAAGTCCTACAATTCCAATTATCAATAATGCAAATAACATGCTTTATCCTCCTTAAATATATCTGTGGTTTTGTAATCTTTTGATTGGTTTTCTGCATACAGAACAGATCTCCTGCGTTTTGTTATCATAATCATCTTTGATATCATTCGTCCCATGTTATCCTCCCGGTCAGTCATTTATAAGCTTCATTCCCATCTGGAAGGCGGTGGGATATACGAATATCTTGGTCTCTCCGGATATAAATTCGACTTCAAAACTCTTTATATTTCCGCCTTCATCCATGTTTACATCAGAAATGTTGCCCGGACCATATTTAGCCTGAACGACTTTTGAACCTATCACCATTTCGCTTTCCTTGGGTACTATCCCGTTTTTTTTATCGAACAGATTCTTAGCTTCCGCAGGAACTGCATTGTGAATTACTGCCTTAGCTTTTGCCGCAGGTGCCTTCACTTCTACTTTTTCTGTCCTTTTGAGGACGGGATTCTTAAGTTCTCTCATAAAGGATGAGCATGCATCCTTATATGTAAAGATCATGAGCTCATTCTTGGCTCTTGTCATTCCTACATAGAATAGTCGTCTTTCTTCTTCTAAGAGCTTTCGCGCTTCAGGTGAGTTTTCCAGAGCAGCCTTAGGCGGAAGTATGTTATCACATGCATCAATGATGAAAACACGATCGTATTCAAGGCCTTTTGATGAGTGAATGGTAGATAGGATTAGATTGCATCCGGCCGGTACCTTCGCAGGAGAGTTTAACAGTTCTCTTAGGTATTCAAGCCTGTCCAAGAATGAATCCGTATTATCTTCCTGGACCGCCAGAGCCTTTAAGATGAAGAGCTTGTTACCATCAAGGGATGCTCGCTCTAAATATCTGTCATATCCTAATGAACGTTCTATCGTAGATATAGCTTTTCTCGGATCCTGACCATTTATACATTTCAGATAGGTCTGGATGCTCTTGCAACAATCAACGACGGGCTTTTTCAGTCCCGGTATTTTAGATACCGCATCAAGGACCGAAATGTGCCTTTTTTTACTGTATGCACATATCAGTTCAGCATCAGGCTTTCTTAGGAACGTATTACATTTATAATATAGCTTCATGAAAAGATCTGTATCATATGGATCCTTTGAAAAGTTGATGAAGCTTATGATGTCTGTAACGATCCTGTTTGTAAAGAATCCCATATCAATGCTCTTTATCCGGTAAGGGATATTTTTTCTATCTAGCAGATCTACCAGAGGAAGAATGCTATCGTTATCCCGGTAAAGAATGGCTGTTTCTCTGTCACAGTCCTTTGCTACTGTAGCAAGATATGGATACTGGCCTAAGCGTGTCTTAAGATCGATGTATTTAACGTCGTTTCCTTCATCCCTGGTAGGTATTATATGCTTCTCATGCCTTGCTTTATTATGCTGGATGAACTTATCTGCAACGTTTATGATCTTCGAATTTGATCTGTAGTTCTGGTCCATCACAAGAACTTTTGCATTTGGATGATCTTTATCAAAGTTTAACAGCGCTTCCGGATATGCTGCCCTGAATCCATAGATACTCTGGTCTTCATCTCCTACCATGAACAGATTTCTGCTGTCTCCCGATAGAAGGTTGATGATCATATGCTGAATCTTTGATGTGTCCTGAGCTTCATCAACGCAGATATACCTGTAGACGTTCTTGTAATATGCCAGGATATCCGGATATGATTTTAAGATCGAATAAGCATATATCATCTGGTCATCATAATCCATCTTCCGGTTATCTTTTAGATATCTGTTGTATTTTTCGTATACCGGAAGAAGGTCGATATCTTCTTCTTTTCCGAGCTTAGTTATATCATTTGATGAAAGGCACATGTTCTTGCAGTAGGTCATCAATGTTCTTGCTTTTTTCACATCGCTTTCATTGGGATATTCGTCCATGACACCTACGAGGATATCGGTCACGACTTTTGACAGTACCCTTTCATCGGTTTCCAGTTCGAACGCTTTTTTACCCAGCATATTTTCGCATCGTTTTATGATCTTTGCGCAGATGCCGTTTATGGTTCTGAACTCCAAGCCACTTCCCAAGTCTGTTCCAAAGAATGTTTCAAATCTCTTTTTCATATCTTTGGTAGCTGCTACGGTATAGGTAAGGGTGAGTATGTTTGACGGGTTTATGTTCTTACAAAGGAGCATATACCCAAGTCTTGTGACTAGAACGGTCGTTTTTCCGCTGCCGGGTACCGCGAGTAAAAGCACCGGTCCTTCCACGTTCTTTACTGCCGTGAGCTGGTTATCATTTAATTTACGTCCATATGTTTCAAAAAATTCTTGTTCTTTCATCAACTGCTTTTCTTTTTTCTGTTCGGAAAGTAATATTCTATCTTCCCTTCTTTATATACCAGATGTGCGTCAAATTTTTTTCCGCTGCTCTTACTGACAAATCCCTTGATAATACCGGTCTTTCCTTTTGTCAGGAGTTCTTTCACATGCTTTGGTGAAAGCGTCTTTTCTCCGATAGTTTTCCAGATGACAAAAGTACATCCGGATTTATACTCTGAGCAGCCGTATGCCTTTGAATTCTCTTTTATAGTTCCTTTACCGCATACAGGGCATTTTATGCCGTCAAGCGAGACTTCATCGCTATATGACCCCATTCCGCTTTCTTCCTTGCTTTTGATGCGGGCGACTATATTGGCGACATATTGCTCTAGGGTTGACTTGTATCTATCGTAAGTCACTTCACCGGTTTCTATCTGGCTTAGGCCTTTTTCCCATGAAGCAGTCATCTCCGGTCTTAAAAGCTCCGGTATCGTGTCTTTGACTATGTCATATACACATTCCCCCGGAAGCATTGGTGACAGAATCTGCGTCTTTGGATTTAATCTGATCATGCTCGTTGTGATGAGTTTTTTTATAGTCGCGGCCCTGGTAGCGGATGTGCCGATCCCGGCTCCTTTTATCTGAGCTCTTAATTCTTCATCCTCTATGAGCTTTCCTGCATTTTCCATGGCGATTATCATGGAACCGGATGTGTATCTTTTGGGAGGAGTTGTCTTTCCTTCCTTCAGCTCGAATTCCATATTTACCGAGTCGCCTTTTTTTAGGGAAGCTAGGCCTGTATTGAAGGCCTTTTTATCTTCGTCTTCAATTCCAACTACAGTCAGATACCCGGGCTCTTTCAATGCTTTGGTCTTAGAATAGAGCTTTTCACCACTTGAATGTGTGAATTCTGATTCTATCTTTGTATAGATGGCCGCCGGATAAAATACAGAGAGGAATCTATCTATTATATTAAGATAAACGCACTTTTCAAGCTCTGATAAGTTCTCTGCACCATTTATGAATCCAGTAGGTATGATAGCATAGTGATCCTGGATCTTGCTATCGTCGACATATCTTTTATTATTTTCAAATCCGATATGCCATTTGTTCATGGCGACAGTTTTAAAGACATCCTGTTTATAACCAAGCTTTACGAGGCCGTTAAGAGTTTTTCCCACCTCTCTGGCTACGGCCGTTGAAAGTACTCTGGCATCTGTTCTTGGATATGTAGTCAACTTCTTTTCATACAGGGACTGAGCAATCTCCAACGTTTTATCCGGACTTATCTTATATTTCTCCGAGCAGAAATTCTGAAGCTCTGCGAGGTTAAATAATAAGGGGGCATTCTTCTTTTCTTCGCTCTTTTTGTAATCTGTTATCGTGACTTTTTTATCAGCATTGAGTATTGCGCAGAGTTTTTCTGCTTCTTCGCCGGTCTTAAATCCTGTTTCGTCATAAAGGAGCGGTGATTCATGATAATGGGATGTCTCTACCGCTTTCCATAGAGCTGATATATCGGGAGAACTTTTCCCAAGGATCTTGAAGAAAGGGGTTTCCTTAAATGCGCTGATCTCTCTTTCTCTTTCGACTATCATAGCAAGAACACAGGTCATCACTCTTCCTACAGCGATGGAGCCCTTATCTATACCGGCTTTAGATCTGTATGCGTAGCCATATTTGATAGTGAGAGCTCTTGAAAAGTTAATGCCGAGCATATAATCTTCTATAGCTCTCATATAAGCTGCTTTAATCTGGTCTGTATATTCGCGTATTGGTTTAGCACATGCAATACCTCTTAGTATTTCGCTCTCTGTATAGGAATCTATCCAAACGATTCTCTCGTCTACTTCTCCTCCTCGCCTTCCGGCCATCTGCCTGACTAACATCTGAATATACAACCCTTCTCTTCCTGCGTCGCCTGCATACAGGATCCGGGGAAAAAAATCATTTATGGATGAGGCCTTGCCTATCTTTTTAAGTTCTTCTTCTATCCTTGCTTTTTCTTTTTCCGTGCCGATAGACAGAAGACACTCTTTGACTACGTTAAACTGGGAACTAACGTCTTTTATTATTTCATACTTATACTTTTCCGGTAAGAAAGGGAGGGTATCCATGCTCCAGTTTTTAAGCCCTTCGTCATATGCTTCCGGATAAGATAATGTGCATAGGTGGCCTACACACCAGGTAATCTTTATCCAGCTATCCATTACATCAGAATATCCCTCAATATATCCGTTGTTTTTACCGGACACATGAAGGACATTTGCGTATTCCCTGGCAACAGAGGGTTTTTCAGTTGTGATCACTATAAGGTTAGTGATTTTTTTTGTTGAGTCAGTAGTTAAGTTGTTCACCATCTTTTTTAATGCTCTTTAATCATTTTTATCGATTCTCTTTTGTTTTATACCTTATCAAAATGAGCAGCGTCTATGATATCGCCGTTATGATTTAAAAAGAAAAGCTGAGCTACTATGCGTCCCCCGATAAGGGTAAACTCGTTATGCATGGCCTTCAGTTTGATAATAGCGGTATCTTTATCGTCGTATTTTTTTATAGTTATGGGAGAAGACTGTTTGATCAGATCTTTAAGATCGATGAGACCTGATTTTATGTTTCTGAGAGTGTCTTTGCTTAGTGATAATGTTACAGTGTCTAAACTATACATTTATCTTTCCTTCCTTTTCTAATCATGAATCATTTCTTTAGGGTTCTAAAAACTCTGTCTGATTGTGTCGCAAAACGGAGCAATATTTGTACCTGTGTGAGTTTACTGGGGTCTAAAACGTTTATTCAACTTTTGTACGAAAAAAATCAGTTTTATACCTGGGTAAATTTACTGGGGCTAAAACCCCAAATTGCAGGTTACCGTGTACGGGAGGTTCTTTACTTTCGTAACCTAGTCTCTTTTCCACGGTAAGTTTCGGCTTTCGCCGGGATGACAATTCAACCCTTTAATATATGATTATTTATGTTTTCTCGGTTCTAGCAATCTCTGCTTTAAAAGCTTTCGGGCGTGTTTGGATACTTTGATAATGTTCTCTCCCGATTCCGGTTCTTTATCCAGATCAGATACCCAGAGGAAGAATCCTACCGCAGCTTCATCTTTTTTGAAATCAACTTTTTCGGCAAGGTCATCAAGCTCTCCGATGGTCGGGCAAAATGAAGGGATATGTAAGTTTACTTTATTATGCTTATCTATGATCTTTTCAATTTTGCACTGGGCCGTTTTTGAAAGTCCCAGTTTAGATACATCAAGGCCGGCAGATTCGTCCGGTTCATCACCCGAAGAATCTGTAAGCTTTAGATGGGTCCTGAGAATAGCATTGAGCTCCTTTTTGTATTCCGGATCCGTTGTCTTTTCAGCAGCGGTGATGAGGATAACCATAGATTCTCTTGTTTCAATGTATTTCTCAGCATCTTCTATATCCGGATAAGTGAACATTGACATGGTATTCTCATCGAGCATACTTATCCTGTCAATGAGTTCGTCATATTCCTTAAAAGTCATTTCAATCATGGTCTTTTTTCTCCATATTTGTATAAACATTTTTAACAATATTGATATTTACGGCTTTAGGGCTTATATTGTCAAAGCCGTTATATATATTATGGTATATCTTTTTAAATGTCAAGTATCTGACACAGATATATTGTGTGACTTATTTTGGGAGAAATAAAAAATCCTGCTCTGTCATTTTGGCTAAGGTGACAATCAGAAAAACCGGTTGTCAATCCTTAGCTTAATGACATTGATATTTGCAGGATCTTTTTTTGTTATGTATTGAGTTTCTAGACTATGCGATATACGCCTTTTCTCTTCTGTAAAAATCCAGTAACAGGATATATTCTGTCAAGCCGTATTTCTTAAGTATCTCTTCGTAATACTCCTCAGTGAGGTTCTCTCTATCATAGAGCGGTTCACTGATCTCCTTCATTGCCCTCTCATGATCTGTAGGCATATAAGAGAGACTTTCCTTATCGAGCCTGAACATGTCGCAGTATCTGTCTACGGTTTCGTTGTAATCACTCGAACGGGGCAGCGCCTCCGCAGTAAATCCGGTGAACTCATAGATGTATCTGGAACATCTGAGATCGGGATGCACGAAATCCGGATACTCCTCATTCAGCGCACCGCTGGCGTGAGACTCCTGCGGATCAAACATATCCCAGGTCATCAAGCTTTTGAGCTCTCCTCTTGTCTTTACTTCTTTGACAGTAAAGGTATTATTACCACAGAAGGAACCTTCGCTTTCTTCGAAAGTATTTCCTGAAAGGAAGGATTTAGCATCAAAGAATACTTTGTTAGGGAATTCGCTTAGTAGCTGCTCCTCGGTCATAGGATATCCAAGCTCGTTTAATCCCTGGTCGTTCATATTGAGCCAGAAGATCCTTTCGGGAAGAGCCAGATAATCTTCGATGAGATTTTCGTATTCCTTAAGGATAGGATATTTATCCAGCACGTCCTTGTATTTACTTCTATCGGATAACTCATCCTTCAAGAGGTAAGCTATCGTTTCGATGTATGATTCACAAAGCCTGCTGTCTTCAATATCACCGTCTACAAGAGGTTTTATCGCTGCAGTCCCTTTGGTGAAGCGGTCTGCATCAGAATCAACCTTCTCCTTATAGACATCCACATAGGTCTGATAAGCTCTGTCTACATTGGAATCTTCAGCCTCTTTTATCTTGATACTTTCTTTATCTATAATAAGCTCTCGCTTATCCCAGATAGCGTTAGCCAGATTGCTGATATATTCTTTAGACTTTTTCTTAAGAAGCTTTTCAGCAACAAGTCTTGCATAGTACGCACTGTTGATATCGTATATCTTTTCACCGGTATATACCGCTAATGCATCCTCATGATCATCAAGGTATTTTAAGATAGCGAATACCCTGGGATCATATTCTTTTACGAATTCACTCTTAGTGTTTACGATGATGCACCATTTTCTGTTGTCAAAAAGATCTTCCAGATTCTTTACAAGCTGGGTGTATCTTTTTCCGCAGATAGGCGCTCCTTCAAACTCTTCGATCTCACGGATAATATCCCTGATAAAGTTCTTTTTGTCTTCCATTTGTTTTTCCTCCGTTATATAAAAAATAAAACCGGAGCTTGAATATTTCTCCGGTTCTCTGTACATTTATATTATGTGATTTATTTTGAACAAAATATCTTAGATTGAAAAAATTACGATATACATAGATTAATTATGCCATTGTCATTAAGTTAAGGTTTTCATAATACAAAAAGGAGACTACTCCAATGTAATCTCCTTTAGTCCGTGTGCGTATTTAACGAGCAAATGCCTATACGCGAAGCCAACCTAACGGTACTCGACGGTATTCTCCGTATCATGTACTTCCACGGTGTATAGTTTAACTCGGATATATCATGCATATTATTGCAGATATTAATATTTTTTGCAAATTCATTTCCTTAACTTAATGATCTTATAGATTACGCTAACGTCTTTTTCTACTTTGGACTACACTTTTTATAATTCTAAAATACTGATCTTTAAATATCAAGCAAGATCTTAATTCATAAAAAATGTTCCCGGTAAAAATACCGAGAACATCTGTGTCTGTTATGCTGCTTTGCGTCTGGTCATAAGCTTTGCGAGGCTTCCGATAGCTGATATCACGTAGGTCAATCCCATAAATAATACAGCTGCTATAACTCCCGTCAGGATTATATTCATAGATTCTTTCCTCCGTAAAAACATAATCTTGTTTTCCTAAAAAAAATAAGACAAAAGGAGAAACGAATCATTCGCTTCTCCTCTTATCTTTAAGTTACACATATATTATGTGACTTTTTTGAACAGAAATATTGCTATCTTTTATATCTTCTGTTCTTTGTCCTTGTTCTTTATCTGCCGGTAGAGCCAAAGCCACCGGTCCTTTCGCTTTCGGTATTACCATTGTCTGCGACAAGGAAGTTAAAGAATGCTCCCTGGGCAATTTTTTCACCCTTTTTGATCGTAAGGGTTTCTCCGGAAATATTCAGAAGGAATACTCCGATATTACCATCGTTATCCATAGATTCGTAATAATCAGAATCGATCCAGCCCTGGGTATTAGCAAGCATGAACTTACCGCCCATACTTGACCTGACGTTTAAGATAAATCCTTCGTCTTCCTCCATATACGCCTTTACGTCTGTCCAGATTTTTGCAACTTTCCACGGCTCTACAGTATAATCATCGTTTGCGAAAATATCGTATGCCATAGCATTCTTAGTTCCACGCTCAGGAAGTCTGATCTCCTGGCCCGGGAATTTTCTTTTATCGTCTCTAACAATTTTGAATCCTCTACTCATTTTTTTAGTCTCCTTTGTTATCTATTATGTATTGATCCAGGAGGTGTGTAATATCTCCGGCTATGATTGTCTGACGTTATCACAGGCTTTTATTACACTTTATGCTCCTCCTTTTATCTTTTATATTTATATTATGTGATTTATTTTAGGAAAAAGATAAAGAAAACTGCCTCCGGCTATATTACCGGAAGCAGCAAAATTATAGGTGAAGATTATATTTTACTTGGTGCTATATATCACGGTACATGAATCGGTGGTCTTCTCTTCCACGATGAAGTACACATCTTTTATGGTGAATTCATCAGTGGCCGGATCATAGTCATAATATCCGATCTGATCATTTCCGGCTTGTTCGCCAAGATATTTAGCGATCTCTATTGCTCTTTCTTTATCCGGAGTTGATATCATATTCGTAACTACAGGCTCTGCAGTTCCGGGCGTTTCTAATATCGATTTGATAGTATATACTTTTTTCATGTTTTCTCCTGTCTTTTTGTTGATGCTATTTATTATATTATACCAGCGGCGTGTGCTCTTAGTCTAGTTTTGAGCACAGCTGTACATGGTCCGGTATTTATATCTCTTGGTTTCCGTATTGGAGAACTGTCGGCGCTTTCCTCTTTTCGTACCTGCCCATAATTCTCAGAAATTCCTTTATCGGATTTAAACATCCATCTATTGCCCTAATCTCATTCAAGATGCTTACTTGATGCCCGAATCTGTTGGTATATTCCGCCCATTCCACCAATCTCGGAATATCTCTCTCTTTAATTTCTCCGATTTGCTCGGAGACCCACGTAGCTTTGTCCTCGATGTACTTTTTCCCTATTACCCACCATGAGCCACCATATCGCCTCTCGATGGCAAGATAATTATATTCGTCATAGGCGATTGATACTTTCACATCCTCATACCAATCCAATGATGGCTTGGTGTAGGTAAACATAAATGGTTTTTTTACTTTACTCGCCTCGGTATAATCCTCTTTCAGCATCTTTTATCCTCACTTTCTTCCTCTCCAAAGTCTATCTTATTTAACCTTGCTATTGCGAATGCACCTGCGGTAACAGCATCGATAAGCCTTTGTAAGTGTTCCCAGTTCTCAGATTCAAGCATCACATCACGCATTTCTTTTAACGTTTGTATGTGATTTTCTCTCCTTGCTTTCAGTTCTTTATCTTCTTCGGTCATTTCTTACTCCTTTTCTGTCTTAGGTTGCTAACATTGATGTATCTTGGTCTCCGTATTGGTGGCTGCTACTGCTTATTTCTGGATATACAGAAATAAGCTATATCGTACTATATATATGGTACATTAAAGATATATAAAGATTTAAATTAAGAGCTAAATAAGTTTTTTATCTCGCTATTTGCGGCTGCATGCCGCGCTGAAACCCTCTATTTTACAGGCTTTTTTGAACGGACCGCGAAAAGTGTGATAAATAGTGAGCATAAATGTACCATATATGCGGTACATCTTTTCTTTGGTTATATATAGTAATGTACTATATTGTTGGTACATATATGCAGGCGGGTGAATATGCAGAGTGTACTATATATTTGGTACATCGCGGGGCGACGGGTATTTATATATTGTACTATAATATTGGTACACGCCCCGCTCTTCTTCTCGTTCTTTAATGTACTATATATATGGTTCATTCTCTTCTCTTTTGCGTTCTTTTGCGTACTATATATATGGTACGTTATGCGAGGGCTATATATTCTTTTTCGCCCTTTTTGCGGCATTTTCTGCTTTATTCTGCGGTATATATGCGGAAATGGGCCCGGATCAGCGGTATTTATACAATCTTTTATCTATCTTTTCGCTTATATATGCGCTATCTCACGTCTCTGATACTGCCTGGGATGCCAAAATGTTGCCAAAGAGCGAACTATCAAGCATGCGGCGGCACTTTCGCTGCGTTATATGGGGCATTTTATTATATAAATAATGGCTCTTTTAAATATGTCTTTTTACAAACTGTATATGCTTATTACAGATTTTTAAAAGGTATGGATTTCTTTAAACTGTATGATATTACAGTTATAGAAATACAGAGATTTTTACGTATCATCAAATCTGTATCTATTACAGTTGTAAATATCTGTACAGTTTATCGATGGCGGATTAACCTGTATAGTTTGTTATGCATCTGTAGATTTCGAAATGGCATGATTAGGAACGGTAATTGTGGGAAAACTTATCACTGATAGTACTATCTCGCTATTCCGAACCAGTGTCATATCTTCTACAAGACTTATTATTTCGATTAAAGGACTGAGCAGAATGTAATCCAGGCTCAGGAACTATATGCATAAATACAGGTTTTACTGATTTATTGACTATAGATATATCCATCGAATTGAGGTCTTTCCTAGATTTTAAGATGTGACCCCTTTTCTTCTACCTGTTCCTTTTATCACTTTCTTTGCTGGCTCAAAACGGCATTGTTTTAGTCTGCATCTTACTTCATCAGCATTATTTTGGACTTGGTAATAGTGCTTGCATTGTCTACATTTGTATAGCCAATCATCTACATCGTGGAACATCTTCGCCCCTCTTTCTATACTGGATTTTCTTCTACGGCTTTTGAAACTTTGTTGATAACCTTAGTTACGTCAGCCCAAATTCCGGTTGGAGTATATTCGCCTTTTCTACAATATTCAGAGCATTCAGAAGGAGCTTCCTGCTCTTTGGTCCAATGTTTCCATCCATCGACTCCTATATTTGAACATGGATATATTTTACCGTTTGAGCATGGCTTTATCTGGTCTTCATGGAACCAATAACAATTGCTGCAAATCAGTATTTCTCTCCCTATTCGTATTCTTGCATAAGCCATTTTGCCTTACATTCGGCGCAAGCGGCTTGACGCTTGATTTGATTATCTATTCTTTCTTTTGCTGTACCTGTATCTGGCATATATGTGGATATATTTCTCACCTCTAATAAACAAGGTGGATCTCCTTCGAAGATAGCGTGACAGTCAATCATATCGGTCAGATCAGAGCCGAACTCATCTTCCCACCAGATATCTTCATCGAGTTTTTTATTTTTTTTAGCACATTCGCAGTTCTCGATCAATTTATTAATGTTTTGCATTATTACTTCGGAGTTTCTCATAGCTCCTTTCTATAAGCAGCTGAATCTTTACTCGTTGAAGTTATAAAAGTATTTTATATCCTGTGGCATGATCCTTACATCTTTAATGCTATCCGCTTTGCCGGTCTCCAGTTTTCCGTATATCCATACGACATCCCCCGCAGCTAACTGCTGGTTTTTGCTTTGCTCTAAACTCATTAAGATATACTTTTCTTCGGATACCTCGTTATTACCCATGCAGATTAAATAGTCCTTGTCGTCTATTGTCGTGAATGCACCGTATACTGAAATTGATCTGTTCTCTAGTGCTGATAAATCATTAATTTTTTCCAGTTCAGATAGAGTCTTTTCTATTTTGGCGGTTTCTTTTCCGCATAGCACATAATCTGATGACATAGTTTTCTTCTGGAAGGAAATCTCTTTGTAAGAGCTCCTTAAATAGACTATACTGAGTGATATGGCGACTATGGATAGGCATACTATAATAGTCATCCCTACTCTTAAGATGATTCTTTTAGTTTTTTTCATATTAAACTCCAATCTGCTCTTAGTTATACCTATGAGCTTTGACCTTAGATACAATGCGAACTATGTTTATGTATTTTTGAATCTTATGCTTATATTATGTGACTTGTTTTTGAATAAGGGTTAATATATCCCTATGTAGAGGTTTCAAGAATAAAAAAATCTCCCTTAAGAGGTGTTTATTCAACATCTGCTTTAGGGAGACTTTACGCTCTATAAGCTGCTCAGTAGGACTATTATCTTAAATAATCATCTAAACGCTCAAAAAGATCGTTAACAAAATCGTTTATTGATCTATACCCTGCTTCGTTTGCATATCTTTTTATATTTTCATATGCTAACGTTGACATGGAGAATCCGGATCTGATCGTTTTACGGGATTTCCTTCTAGGTAACAATTTGAGGGTTGAGGGAGGATTGCTTTCAGGTTCTTCCTTCGCAACTACATTTTCCTTTTTCTTTGGATTGGGCTTTGATTTTGGCTTCTCTTCTTTTTTAGGTTTTGTATCCGTGGGTGATTCTTTGACGCTGTTTTCTTTATCTTTGGTTTCCTTACCGTTTTGCTGTTTGTTAGATCCGTCTTCTGCTAAGTCCTGGATCAGCATGTCGGTAAAGTTTTCTTCACGCTCGTCATTTGCTTTCTTTTCTAACATCTCTTGGCGGCGAGCTAATAGTTTTTCTCTGTTTCCCATGATTACCTCCATTTATCTGTCCGGGTATATGCGATGTGCTATCATTCTGAATTCCTGTGCTGTATCAGTAAAATAAGCATAATCCTGAAGTGGTACACCTACCTCTTTACACTCGGATATTTTGATCGTTTTCTTTACCGGTAACACCCAAGCATCATTTAGGCCTTCTTGTTCTTTTATTTTTTCCAAAGTCTCCAAGCCCATTTTGTGCATGGTAGTGTTTTCCATTTTGTTTAACACGAATCCTGCAATCTGAACTTTAACGCTCATGTGTTTGCTGTTCTGCATTTTCTTGATATCTCTTATGATTTCAAGCAATCCTTCGATTGAGCCCTTATCTGATTCGGATACGATGATTGCTTTGTCTGATGCTAAATATGCCATGTTTAGCAAGATGTTCCTGGCTGGATTAGTGTCTATCACTATATAGTCATATGTTTCCTGCACTTCTTCTAGGATATCTGCAAGCAGGAATATCGAATCTCCTCCTCTGAACTGTACTTCTGCGTTAGATAATGCTTTAGATGCAGGTAATAGATCGTAGTATTTACTTTTAACGATCGCTTCTGCTGTCAGGCAGTCACCTTTTAGAACTTCCCATACAGTGTTTTTTATTTCTTCACCATCATCAAGCATTGTGTAGAAAGATATATTGGATTGCTGGTCCAGATCTACTACTAAGACTTTTTTTTCCATTTCGGTCAGCGTGGCGGCCAGTTCTATCGTTGTAGTTGTCTTACCGACTCCGCCCTTTTGATTTACAATACATATTGTCGTTGCCATTTCTTTCTCCTGTCTGCAATAAATTCATATAAAGTAAAACACAAATTGTAACACAATAGTACACACGTATTATGTGACAATAAGTAACAATACTTTACACACCAATCTTGCGATAATAAGTATCTGCTTTTATAGTATATAACTTTACAAAAAAAATAGCAAATAAAGTAACACGAATTGTCTGATTATTTATCACACTATATTACACATAAGAGCATACACGAAGTATGTGCGATAAAAGCACATAAATAATAGCACATTAAACACGCAAAATGCGCGCAAAGATACACATAGATGAATATATAAGAAGCACGCAAAAGAGCACATATAAATACACATAAATATACACATAACATTACATACAATACTGCACAGCAAATACACGTAATTAATGGGAACAAACAGCACATTAAAAGCACGCATATTAGCACAGATAAATACACATTAATACACGCTTATAATCACAAATAACAGCATACCATAAAACACATATAACGCGCGCAAAACATCATACATAAGGCACGCAAATGGTAAGATATTAATACACACGAATATACACACGAAAGAAGTGCAATATATGAACACGAATGCTGTGATTAATGGTGTAACGAATATTGTGACAATTATAAATATTAAGACAAATTTTCAAAATAAAGAATCATAACAAACAAACAATGCGCTTAAAACACATTTAAAGGCATCAAATGAAGACGAAAATGATAATTCGGTATATTTATGCGCAAAAACCAGAAGAGCCCCTTAAAGGGCAAATTAGAGGCCGTGGAGCAAAATGCCAAATAAACTGTGAAATCAGAGTTTCATAACCTTTTTCGTAGAATAAATCACATAATATTATTGTAATTAGAAATTATTTATACGTAATGGAGGTCAGGATGTATAAAGATAAACTAAATGAATTGTTTGGAAGAATAGCAAAAAAAGAAATAGAATGGCAAGACTATGCGACAGATGTTGTTATCAATGCAGCCAAAGAATTTATTAAATATCAGAATTTTGTTATAGAAGGTGTGATTCTTTCCCAGGCGAGAGCTAACGGTGTATTGATCTCCAATAACTTAATAGAAGCGAACAACCGAGAAAGAATTGAGATGCACGATAAAGTCATTGATGCTATTATTTCTATAAATAAAGTAGCTACTTCTTGTGGTATGACAAAAATATTTGATCTTGAACCCCAGCTCGCAAGAGACGGACAGGTATCCAGATATGATCAGAATGATCACGTTAAAGCTGCTTATATAGTAGCAAAATTTGTCGATGAGTATTATAATCTGGGCCTGCAATTCGAAAGGTATGATAGAGCTTTAGACGAAACAACATATGACAAAATAGGCCGTATAAGCGATAAAGAATGGTTTGGAGCTGGAGAATTTGATCTTCCCCAAAGAGAATATAATGAAGATGCATTGGATAGAATCAAAGAAGTAATCTCAGAAAGAGTAAAGCGAGAAGATCTGTCTATTGATAACTTTATGAAAATAATCAATTCGGATATCAAAGAAGTTAGGGCTGAATTGAATAATGGAGTTCAGTTGTACGTTGAAGCAGTTGATGATAATAGTTATAATGTGAGAGTGGAGACTAAATATCCGGGAGCCTTTGGTGTTTTGACTAATGAGACTCGACCGGGGTTTGAAAAAGAAGAAGGTGCGACCAACATCTTTTCAGCTAAAGAGATATTTAAGAGCCAACTGAGGGAAGTGATCAAAGATAACGGCGGATTCTCGCATCAATCGATAAAAGAAAACGATCTTTTTCAAGGAAGATAAACTTTTTCTCAGAAAATGTCACATAATATATATGTAACAGAAAGAAGGAGAAATGAATGCTTAGATTTGTAAAGAAGGAATATAACGGGCTCCTGGATGGAGACACGTATGTCTTTACTAATGACGAGAAAAATCTTGAAGTAGCTGTGGTTGAATATCTCGATCCGGAAATGAATAAATTTGTTAAATTTGATCTGATTTTTAAGAATCAGGGATATTTCAACAGAGCGCCTTTAAGTATTAGCTGTAACGGAGCAGGAAAGCTTTATTTGGACTGCGACAGGGGATTTAGTTTTTCGTTTGAAACTGTCCCGTTATTTTTAGAAGAGATGCAGAACGCGCAAAAGCTTGCCGATGAAGTAACAGCTATAATGAAGAGCATCGAAGGAGGAACTATTGATGACTACATCAGAGAAAATTGCTGAACAGATCAAAGAGTTATTGGTCAAAGCAATTGTATCTAGGGATGAGGATCGGTTGTACCTTTCAAAGAATCTTGCAGAGAAAGCCCTTGATTATACTCAGTATCGTCTGAATGATAATTTTGCAAGTATCGAAGAAAAAGGAAATACCGGTTCATCTAGGACAATGTGCCATAACGCATATATGGATGCGCTAAATATGTTCCTTCGTTTTGAAAAAAAGCTCGGCAATGAAGTACCGGATATAGATACCCTGGATCGTAAGGATCTGGGAGACATAGGTAATCTGATAGTTGCCAAATTAGCGATAAGGCAGCGCTAAAAATTTAATAAAATGAGGCCGTCGTGATCCAAAAAGTGGGTTATGACGGCTTTTATTTTTAAATATGTCACATAATATATGTGTAATGATAATTGGAGAAGATAGGAGAGTAATCAGGATGAACAAAAAGAAACTCATTACATATATTATTACGGGATTGGCTGGAGCTTTCATATTAACCGGATGTGGCCGGATAAATATCAGTGAAGTAAAAGAACAGCTAGGACAGGTTGATGCTCTTATTGAATCAGACCCTGATATGACTGACGAGGAATTGGAGAAGATATTAGAAAATTCATTCCAGGACATTTTGGCAGAGTATGGCCTGTATGATGAGAGCAGCGAAGTGGCTGAAACATCGGAAGAGGAGAGTAGTACTGTTGCGGAAACAGAAGAAGACTCTAATGAAACGTTTCTATCCTTAGACGATATTCCGGATTATTCCGGTAAATCATATTATGTTGTGAATGATAACAGACCGTATTTTGACAAAAACGCGCAGCTAAGATCGGATGAGAGCTATTCTGAACTGGATGATCTTGGAAGATGCGGGATGGCATTTGCTAAGGTATCAAGAGATACAATGCCTGAAAGAGGAGAGAAGAGGGGCGAGATCGGAATGATCAAGCCAACGGGATGGCATACGGTAAAATATGATTGCGTTGATGGAAATTACCTTTATAACAGATGTCATCTGATAGGATGGCAATTAGGGGCAGAAAACGCCAATGAGAAAAACCTTGTTACCGGAACCAGATATATGAACCTGCAGATGCTTGAATATGAAAATATGGTCGCAAACTATATTTATGAAGGCGGAGAGTATGTGCTATATAGGGTGACGCCTGTTTACTTAAAGGATGAACTCTTATGCAGGGGATTACTTCTTGAAGGTCTTTCAGATGATGAAACAGTCAGCTTTAACGTATTCTTTTATAATGTTCAGCCGGGAATAGCCATTGATTATTCGACCGGAGAGAACTATTACGACGGTGTGTTTCTTGATAAAACAGGAGACGGAGTAATATATAACGAATAATAAATAAAAGAAAAATTTATATAAAGCTGATATTTCAAAGTGTAAAAACTTTGACGTATCGGCTTTTTTTTAATAATAATACTTGTTCTTAATTTATATATATGATATACAGAAAAAGGAGGTAAGAAAATGAAGGTATTTGTTTCAAGAAAGCATATAAATCCTGTATTTATTAAGGAACTTTCAAAAGAAGATTCAAAAGAAGATGTCGCTATGGCTACAATGACTATGTCATTTAAAGAAGCTAAAAGCGATTCTTATTATATAAGTGCTGCAGATTCCTGTATTTATATTTCCGAGAAAGATAATAAGGGAAAGTTAAGAAATGTAAGAAATGCGAATGGATATAAGCTGATCACTCTGGGAGTGCTGCCTGTTGAAAATCGCGACTATAATATGTACGAAACAGAAGACGGATTTATCCTTGAACCGGAACAGATAGTCGATTTTAATTGTGTAGAAGTCAGAGAAAGCGATAGAAAAAGAGTATTTGACTATATTTACACAGATAAGACTCTTCGCAATCTACTTGATCCTGAAGGAAATGTGGAATGCTATGAAATCATGGAGTCTACGTATACACCCTATAAAATGTATATAACTCCGATCAAAGAAAAGGACTTCGAAAAACGGGCATATGCTAAAGATGGGTATTTCTCTGTAAAGTATGTGAAAACGATTGAAACCGTTCTCTTAAACAAGAAAAGCGTCAAAATCTGCGATATCAAAAAAGGGGATAAATTAAAAGTAAGAAGACATAAAGACGGTATTATGTTGTCCCAGAAAACCAAATAGGAGAGTTTTTCCGGAAGGTTTAAGTCACTATATGTACAGAAATATGAAAAGCCTCTTTTAGAGGGCTCAGAATGAAAAGAAACCGGTTTAGTGGTCAACACTAGGCCGGTTTGTTTAATCATTTTGAATAAATCAAAAAATCCAATATAAAACAAATGTCATTAAGTTAAGAGTCTAAAATAAACTCAGTTTAGAAGATATTTTTTACGTACATATGTTATTTTCTTTTAAGTATCTATTAGTTCTTTCTTCTAATCGTTTTTCTAATTCGTCGTAATCGTATTCTGTTTGCTGGTGAGAACCAAACGAACCCGCTTGATTCTTTTTCTGTTCAGGGATTACTTTTGCGGAAGGTTCCCAGGATTCTCTGATGGCTTTGATCAAAAATGCAACCGGATTATTGATCTTGGTAGTTGAACCTTTCATGACCTCTATGGCTTTATTGATTTTAGCTTTGTCATATTCCGCAGCTTCAGCTATAGAACGAGCATCCCTGCCTTTTTCTATTTCCGGCACGGATCTCATCACTTCAAAAACTATATCGTCTTTTTCTTCATCAGATAGTTTTATACCCAAAGAGTTATCATTATCAGCGGATGCTTTTATGACTGTTTTGTTCTTGTTCTTTTCGTAAAAAGCTTTATTGCGCTGTATCTCTATATAGAGACCTATAACTTTTCCGTGAGGTCCTTTTTCGGGGATTATATTTGATATATATAAATCGCTTATAGTATTGATCTCCTTAATTCCGGGATCAATAACTTTAGCTTGCAGATCTCCCCAGCGTTTGAATTTCTTCTTTTTATCTAATTCAGCTATCTTATCAAAATCAGGGTTTGACTTTTCGGTTTCAACGATTATATCTACCTGATCGAGATCTATGTATCCGAGAACCATGCGGAGCTCTGACAGTTTAAAATACTTTTGTAACGAAAACTGCTCTGACTGTGTTTTCTTTGAATCTATTCTTCCAAGTTGAAACGCATGACTGATCAGAGCTTTGTATAATTGAAATCCGCCATTTGTTGTGAACTTAAATGCTATATCCAGTCTCAGCTGTGTAAATGAACCATCCTGGAGCTCCATAAAGAAGAATTCAGTATCGGGGTTGAATTCTATGTCGAGGATTCCGTCGGTGTATTCAACCTTGGTATATAAAGGCTGGCTTTTAAACTTTTTCTCAAATCGGTCTATGTAAACATATCTCTTTAGACTTAAAAATTGAGCTACAGCCATCATGTCCGAATACAAGCTTCCGCCTTTTCTTCCGGAGAGTACTCTTACTTCCTGGACAGAGATCTTTACATGATGTACGGAATATTGTTTTCCCTCTGCATCAAGCTTAGTTCTTACCAGATACTCTTTGTTAGCAAGCTTGTATTGTGATAAAAGCTCTATTTTTGATTCGAGCAAGCTGTTTTTTGATTTTGCTTGCATGAGAGCATTCGATATGGCAACCCTTTTATTGGCATAGAGTTCGTCGATTTCATCTTCAGTAGATAGCTTTTCTATTATTAGCTCATCAGCCATTCTGGAATCCTCCTGCATTTATCTTTATGAGAATTATAATATGTATGCTCCGTTATTGTCTATACCTAAATAATATAAACTCCGTTATTGTATATATGTGTATGCACAACTACGTCTGAGTTGTTGTTATTATATTTTTTAATATACATTTTATATTATATTATAGTTAGAGAGCTTGTAATGTTGATATTACGGGGTTTCTCAGAGGCAGAGTGCGTTATTTTGGAGTCAGAATGCATATTTACGGATTTAGATTGCTGATTCTTGGAGTCAGAATACATATTTTAGGAGCCGTGATTACTCTTTTTTGGAGCCAATTTACAGTACTTCGGAGCCAGAATACGTTTATTTGGAGTTTTATTCGATGCGCCTGAAAGCCGCTAAAATCAGGCATTTCGTGATGTGCGTATTGTCCAGAATACATTTTTTTGGAGTTTGAGGTACTTCTCCGGGTTCACTAATGTCGATAAGCTAGGGACTTTTCCAACAAAAAAAATATCCACCCTTAATTCTTGTAAAGAAATAGGGTGGGTATTTTTATTTCATTTTTATTCAGGGACAACGGAATAGAATGCCTCTTCATCTATTCTCTCATAAGGAACAAGAAAACCAATATAATCAAGACATTTGTTCAGATAAATATCATCTGAAAAGGTGTCGTTAGGATCGGTAGAGTCTAATTCACCGCCATCAATGTCTTTACCGGTGCTGTCATAGATATTGATACTGGCCACTCCTTCTGCAAAAGGATCGCATGGGGGATTGGACGACCAAAATATGTGTGCAAGGTTTCCATTGTCAAGTTTAAGAAATACTTCTTCCATATGTTTTTTTCTCCATTTTTAATAAGGTGCTTTTACGAATAGTCTTGTTTGTAAGGTTTTATTCGGAGTAGACATCCTGTACTAGAGAATGACGTTCTGAATCCTCGTGAGGCATCAGATAAAACTCAAACTTTTCCTGCTGTTCTTCAGATGAGTATTTTTTCCAAAGTTCACGCGAAAGTGCGTCTGCTTCTTCTGACAGATTATAGTAATCATCCTCATAATATTCAGCTGCAACATAATTAAAATATGATACGTTGAGATCTATGGAATTACGTATGAGCTCATAAACATCCCCGTCATAATAATCGGAAATGGCAGATTCAAGGATCTTAGGATTAACCGACGTGCTGGGTCTTTCTCTTTTAGGGTCATTCAGCTCTCTGATCTGGTATAATGCCATAAGAAAGAAAGCTATTCCAAACACGAGGATGATCACAGCCTTGTAATCGCGGATTTCTCTTTTCAGTTCCTTTAATTTTGCGTTTTCGTTCATTTAATTATTCCTCCTAATAGAAAACTGAAGGAATAGATCTTCATTTTTATCTACCCCTTCTTTTTGAAAATAAAAAAAGACAAGGGGAGATGAAATGCTCTTAGATTTCTCCCTTTGTCTTTATATTACATTTATATTATGTGATTTATTGATGTAAAAAGATTAGCAAAAGATCAATTTTTTTGTATGTCAAAGATATTTATGTTAAAAATGTCCTTTCCAATGATATTATTCCCATGAACCCATCCTATCAGATAGTCGCGGGAGTCCATGCTCTGATTCCTGTTATCACCGAGCATAAAATATTCGTCATCACCTAATACTATTTCATCCGAAGCGATCCCAGGATCAAAAGGTTTTTCCTTTGCGTATGGATCATCAATGATTTCTCCGTTTATATATATATTACCCTCATCATCGATTCGAATAGTCTCTCCGGGAAGACCATATACTCTTTTATCAATAAGGTGTGGCTTTTTGGAAGTGGGATCAACGAAACCTCGGTACACAGGGGCATCAAAAACAACGACATCATAACGCTCTATTTTTTCGGGCTTTTTATCAAGAATGCCGATAGAGTAGTACGAGAATGTAGGCTGCATTGATTCGCCGCGAGGTGTCATTATCTCATATCTTCCATATTTTTTATTTACTCCATATGCTATTGTCAGCAACAGCATAACTCCGAAAGCTATAGTAAACGCTCTTATTAACTTATCGGTACGTAATGCGTATATAAAATATCTAAAGAATCCTTTGATCCTTTTAATGATTCTATCCATAACTCAAACTCCATAAATTTGTATATATAAATCAGTTTCTATATATATGATATGGCATACAGTATCTTGTGTCAAAGTTTGAGCACAGCAAAAATTTTTTTTACTTTTAAAAATTATCCAGGTACTAGCGCGTATTTCGGATTTCTGACAGGATGTTTCGTGCTTCCTTCAGCTCTTCATCGGTTGCCTTCGCATATATATTTGTCGCAGTCAGGTTCTTGTGGCCAAGAGACCTCTGAACCAGGAGAATGTCCTTGCTGGCCCGATATAATTCCATAGCAAAACTTGACCTGAGCTTATGAGGGCTGATCTTGGAACCGATTCCGGGAAGGGCAGAAGTAGCATATTTTTTAACCATGCGCCAAATCCCATTTGTAGTCAGTCGCTCGTTTCTGGTAGATACAAACAAAGGATCAGTTACCATCAGGGCATAATCCCAGCTTCTTCTTTCTTCCAGATACTCCTGTAGCTTTTCTGATGTTTCATCTGAATAGAATAATGTCTGATTGGAACCACCTTTTCGCGTCACTATTACAGAACACTCTGAAAAATCCAAATCTATAATATTGATCCCGCGCAGCTCTGAAACTCTCATTCCTGTATCGAGCATTAGTGAAACGATAGCCACATCCCTTAGTTTTAATCTTTCGTGATATTTTTGCTCATCGCGGGTAAGGTAAGCTCCGGTATAAATGGCATCGAGAAATCTGTTCTGTTCTTCGATATTCAGATAAGTGACGGTATCTGACTTGTGGATCACGACCTTAGCTGATGCAACTACCGGATTGTATTCCAATAAGCGGTTATCTACCATGTAGTTAAAGAACGATGACAGAGCATTTCTTTTTAAAGCAACTGTTCTTTCGGCATATTGCTCATCCAGGAATTGAGTAATGTACAGTGAAATGTTCTGGGATGATATTTTCGATAGAAGAGAAGTGGGGATTTCGCTAATCTTATCATATATGCAAAAGTCCGGATGATTCTCTTTTAGCCAGGAGAAGAATTTTATATATTCTTCTGCGTATCTGATCCTTGTGGATAAAGCTCTCTGATTGGATGACTGCAAAAGGTACGGAGTAAAGCATTCCGGAAGAATACTTGAGTATGACGACAACTTCTGATAATCCGTTGGTTTATTCTTATTCTCCATAAAAGATACCTCCAAGATGTTCTCTTATTACAAATATATACCTGTAGCGGCCATATAGCAATAAAGGATTTGTTTCATTGCGAAATACATTATATATATAAAAAAGAAAAAGGACTTTTTACTTTTAAGAGGATAGTTTTAGGACAGCAAAATCTTAATTAAAAAATGCCGTTAATATCTGAAAGATTAACAGCATTTTTTTCATTATTGAATCAGACTAAAAACTGATCGTTAGACATATATTCATTTTTTTTCTTTGTTTCGTAAGAGAATAGCTCTAACCCTGTAATTTCATCAAATCCGCAGCTAGCACATCCGATATGTCTATACTTGTTAGCGGTAGTAGCGGAACTCTCGAAGAAAAACTTTCCGAACATGGAATATATTGCATCGAGAGTAGGGCGTAGTAGGCGGTGATGCTTAAATATTGTCATAAATTCTATCCAGTTAAGATATACTGGGCAAAGCTTATTGTCTGCCGTGTATTCATTTTTAGATATGTATATATGGCCAATCGTCATGAGGCCATCAGCGATGATCTCATAATTTTCATCTCCACCAACATTGCAGTAATTCAGAGCTTCATCATTTTCCCTGTTGTAAGGTATCTTCTTTAACGTAATCTTTTTCATTTTATTCCTCTTTAAGCTGCTTTGGTTATAGATATGAACTCCGGAAAATTGTTCCTGACTAAAAGCTTAGCCATAAGGGGAACAACGGAGTTACCAACTCTTGCGCTTTGGGCGGTTTTGCTATAAACGTTACCATCCGCATCTTTATCGATTATGTAGTTCTCCGGAAAGCCCTGAGCCTTGTACATTTCATGAGGCATCAGATTTCTTCCCAGGATGTCAACTACGTGATAATGTATTCCATTAATCTCGATAGTTCCACACATCTTTGAAAGGATATCAGAATAAGGCTCAGACCTTAAATAGAAAGGCCCGATCTTTAAGCAAACCCTGATGTCCTTGAAATGCGCACCGGCACTTTTGGTTATGGTGTGCATAGGAGAGTAGGGATCGAATCCGGTACTCGTTCCGTATTCTTCTGTTATGAGTCCTATCTGGATATCCCAGTCATCAGAAGATACAGGGAGGATGTTAGGAGAGGGTTCATTCTTGATATATTTATCTATGCAAGAATATATCCGGTTCATCGCTTTCTCTCCGTATCTTGGCTTTCCGTTTTTCGTCTTTTCGAAGACGGATTTTCCGCAGATATTGTAGTCTATGACACTGACAGCCGGAGTATAGGGCTTAAGCAGACCGGAACGAACTTCCTCTGAATGCCTGTCTGCATGAGTAATCTTGGGCCAGATGATAGGTTGGCCATCACAACGAGCTATGAGGAAGAATCTCTCCCTTATAGTCGCAGCTCCATAGTCAGCGGCGCACATGGTGCGGTATTCGATCTTATAACCAAGATCGGTCAACTGCTCGCAGAAGCGTTTGAATGTCACGCCTTTCTTATTCTCGATAGGTCGATGACCGCTCCGAAATTGCTTTTGACCGTTTTCATCATAGTATCCGTTCTTTCCACGGTTTAAAGGACCCCAGTTTACAAACTCGGGAACGTTCTCCATGATTATCACTCGGGGATGCACAGTGGCAGCCCACTTAAGAGCATTCCACGCGAGCCCTCTGATGTGATGGGAGAGTGGTCTTTTCCCTGCTGTATTACTAAAGTGAGTGCAGTTATGGACTGCTATGTTGTTTATCATAAAGCTTTCATCGTCTTTTACTGACAAGCAGTAAACTGACTTCTGAGAGTCGTTTACGATTTCTACATTGCGGATATTTACCCAGGCTACGTTATCTTCGATAACATACTGCGTCCGAGCATTTTTCTGCATGTGGAAATTTACAGCATAGATGTCATGACATTTAACCTTTCGCCCCTGTATTACATCACCCCTGTGGCTTTTATGCATAGTACCGTACAGTCCATATGCTTTTAAGAAGCACTGCTGAAGGCCATACGCAAGGCCTTTGCTTACGGTGGATATATAGAGCACTTGATTGCTTTCGGTTTTCACCGTGCAGCCATCAGCTCCGGTATACCCATCGAGAAAGCTCCTTAAAAGAGGTATAGGGAGATCGAGTATTACAGGAGTTATGGTTTTATTCGCAGAACCTACTCCGAATTGGCGAAGAAATTCACATAGTTCCTTATTGCTATATAAGAAACTATGGGTGTCTTTTTTGCTGCGTTCGGTATACTTCAGGCCCAAAGCATCTGCCTTTTCTTTGATTTCATTGATCTCATCAAAGGCACTGCAAATATCCACGATGTCTTTAGCTATAGAGCCATCGCCGAAATATCTTCCGACGATCCACCAGAAATTTGGATTATCCATGTACTGTGATAATTCATTTTCTATCCATGCAGTGGTGATTCCATAAGGATTGGCAGTCGTTTTTATTATTCCGTTCCATGAAGGAATGACGCTTTTCGTGTTTATAGGAATAGCTGCTTTGTAGTTAGAGGTAAGGTTTTCTGCCTTAACCCATTCTGGTTCGCCCAATACCGTTCTGGTCGTTCCGTTTATCCGTTTAATGCTTTTTTTTCTGACATAAAACGGATGATTCAAGGTAGCCTGAAACTCTTCACATCCAGATATCTTGATGTTAACAAGCTTCCAGGTGTTTTTCTTGATGAATCTGGTGACCTTTTTTTCGTTGCCTTTGTGAGTCGTGACAACATCAAGCGGTCTAACGTCTTCGATAGGCTTATAGCCCTTGCTGGTCCAGACAAGGTTTCCTGCCGGGAAACAATCGGGACTCTGCCAGAGAAGTCCAACAGGCTTTCCGCCAGTCACCTTTAACGGATCGAGAAGCCAGATGTCTTCCTTATAGTGTACCGTCTTAGGGTGATTTGCTTTGTGCATCCTTATCGCATCTTCATCATGGTTAGCTGCATAGTCAACATGGATATTCTTGAAAGCTTCTTCAATACCGGTGGAAGCTCCGCCGCCCCCGGCAAAATTATCGATAATAAGTTCTCCGTTATTAAACATATCTAAATCCTCTAATCATTAATTGTAAGCTCGAAGTATTCGCAAGCTTTGTTTACAGCTTCTTTTAGACATTCCTCTTTGCTTTTTCGATATAAAAAGCGGCTTATGTCCTCTGACCGGCAATCCTCCTTCATTTTTTCGAGAGCCTGGACATAGTATCCAAAGGTTTTCGACAAAAAGGGTAGAAGAGGACGGCCATTGGCAAAACGGTCTCCGATCTCGTTTATGACATCTTCGTAGAGAGGATGGACTGAGATTTCAACGTCTTGATTAAGACCTTTATCTTCAGTCAGGATCAGTGAACCGTATTCGTATTCTGAAAGGCCGGTTTTGCTGCAAATAAACTTGATAAACTCATTATCATCAATGGGTTTATTCTTCATTTCTGAAAGAAGTAAGACCAAACGATAGGAAAGTGAATCAGATATAGTATTAATGTCATATAAATACCAGTTAAATCTGTCTTCATCCCAATTTAAGGTTCCTTCTGATTCAATTTTATGATCAGGATTACAGCGGCTATAAGAGAAGATTTTATAGCTTATGCCTTCTTTGGTTATACTATTGACTTCAACCTGGGCATCAAAGCAGTCTTCAATAACCAGATTTGCGATAGTTCTTTTCATATTATGTTTTCCTCCTAATAAAAAAAGGAGAAACTATCCGTTTCTCCAGCTAGCTTTTTAGAGAGGAGAACGGCATGCGGTAGCATTATATTAAACAATATGTTATAATATCCTTACCAGGAAGGATTCCCTTTGGGATAACAGAGGGAGTCTTTC
>JAEEGL016600934.1_pt1 | contig 40207 bp, 35 predicted proteins | sample 9134231 | NCBI WGS metagenome assembly JAEEGL01 (sample SAMN16246548, study PRJNA631951) | gut metagenome | biome: gut microbiome; feature: rumen; material: fiber-attached | host: Bos | place: Iran: Karaj | collected 2018-10
TTATTTGCCGCGTACGCCGGAATAAAACCTGGAGCATTAGGAGTACCTGGTCTTATTTGAGGCCTCGGCTGCATCGGCATCCCCTGCGGGGCAGGCATGGCCGGTCTAGGTTGTTGGACAGGTCTTGGCTGATTTGGATTTACAGGCTTTGGCATCCTCTGCGCCTGTTGCTGCCTCGGACCGCCCATCGGACCGCACGCCATAGGCCCTCGTTGTGCCGGCATGCCCTGTGGTAGTTGGCTGTGTGGCATACGCTGGACTGGTGCTTGTGCAGTACGTGCCTGTTTCGGTGAAGCGGTCTGCATATTCGGCCCAGGCATAGTGTTTTGAGGTCTTCTTTGTGGCGCTCCACCCATTTCCATTTCGTTTGTATTTTTTATCATTTCATACAGCCGGCGGTTTTCATCCTCTTTTTTCTCTTTAATTTTCTTGTTTTGGCTCTTAACTCTCTCGGCTGAAGCTTGTTTTTCTTCTTTCTCGCGGGCTTTTTTCTTCCATAAAACAATGCCAACGATCGCTGCGAGGCCGACGGCGGCGAGAAAGACGATACTGCTATAATTCCGCTCTTTCTTCGGTGGTTCTACATAGGCAGGCCCGCCATTCGGTCCGATCGTCATGTTTTCGCTGTAATAATGCACGATCGGGCTAACATCGTCTTCGGTATAGATAGATGCATAATCATTAAGGAAGTACCCTTTTAATCCTATGGGACCAGTTGTGACTATGCGGTCTGTTTGCCCCCAATTCTCCTCTTTTACCTGCTGGATCAAAAAACATTCTGTCATACCCTCGTACGGGAATATACATGTCCATTCGGATATATCGTTTTTTGTCACAGCATAATAAACGTGGCACTCGATATCATATTCTTCTAAAGATATCCCGCCTTTATAAAACAGCTTTGCACTTCCTTGTGTTTCAGGTATCACTCCGGTTTTTGAGATATAAAATCTCGAATCGTCAATATTGATCCTTGCTCTCTTTTCATCATTGAAATAGCCGCTCGTAACATATACGCCCAGCCTCACTACCGGTCCCATAGCATGAAATGATACCGATGCCGTCCCTGTTGACTCATCAATTGACATGAGAGGGTTTTCTTCCGGTAAAGCCTGTGCAGTTGCATTTTCCAGTTCATCCTCTTCTGCTTCATGATATTCACCCGTAGTATAATCATTTGTATTATCTTGATTACCAGGAAAAAGAACAGCGGAATTACCTTCAAGTTCCATGTCGTCCAACATTAAAGACGTAAGATCTGTAGCATCCTGCGCAAAAATCGTTATCGGTGATGAAAATGCAAGAATTAGCGCAAGCATCATGAAAAACACTCGTCTTCGCATTCCTGACCTCCTGAATGTAGTATTGTCATGGAATAGGATGAAAGACAAAAATAAAAAAGCGAAAGGATAATTCTCTTCTGTTTTTCGATGTGTCTAGCTATTAAATGCGACGGGTGAAATTCGGCTTCGTATTTTCACGTTTCCGGCGTTTTTACTATCAATAGCAACTTGGTTATAGGGTGGACGATTATGACCCGTGTATGAGCCTTATACGCGTTTATACGGCGCATCTAATAAAGACTGCTGTTAAAAATCCGTTTTTGGAATGTGTTTTTTCTTAACATTATGCACAGCAGCTTTCTCTTGTATTTATCTTGTAAAAACTCTTGTAAGTTTTCTTATCCTTTTAATACTTTATGGCGCCTTTATATAATTTTCTTGTTCCCGGACTTTATAAAAATATTCCCCGTATACGCGCCAAATAATTACTTGGCGATTGTATCTTTTATGCATGTATATATTGTTCCACGCTTGTATTTTCTGGGTTAATTCCTATTTTATCTGTAAGATTTTTTTATGCTGCTATATACATCAGTTATTCCTATTTTTTAGAGTATAATACTAATAGTATTTATCTTGTAAATTATCTTGTTGCTATCTTGTATAAGTAATCATTAATATATTGTTTTTTTTGCTTGACAAAATATTCATTTTGGATTAAATTATTTATTGTATATTTAATATTCATTCATATACATTATGAATACATTTAGGATTATGCGGCTGATAGCTTCAAAGTTCAACAGATAATGAATAGATAGGGTAGAAGAGTAGTTGAATAATCGTACATGATGTTTCTCTTGTAATTATCTTGTAAACTTACATAAGTTTTTCTTGTATAAACACATAATCAATCATTCATAAAAGGAGGAGTTTAATGAAGGTTATCACAGTAGCAAACCAGAAAGGCGGGGTAGGAAAGACGACGACTGTTCTGGCTTTATCTAACGCTCTGATGGAAAGGAAGAAAAAGGTTCTTTTAGTTGACATGGATCCGCAGCGCAATTCGAGCATGATCTATCACGCGAAGATCAAGGATCACTTGACGCTTTACGACTTCTATATCAATCGAGAGGCCTCGCCTTTTTCCTTTGGCGAAATGATACAAAAAACAGACATCGGCAATATCATCCCCAACGACCCTAGCCTTGCCGGCATCGAAGGCGTAATCGGAGCTAACCCCAAAAACATGTTTACCTTACGAAAGAGCCTTGAGGAAGTAAAGGATGACTTTGATTATGTCCTCATCGATACCCCGCCGGCACTCGGGTTTTACATGATGACGTCCCTTACAGCTTCTGATGGGGTAGTGATCCCTATGAAAGCCGAGAAATTCTCGATCGCTGGGCTTATGGATATTCGTAAAAGCATTCAGGACGTAAAAGAGTACTACAATAAAGACCTTGAGATCTACGGGATCGTATTGGCGCAATTTGATAAAAGGAACCGCCTGGACCGCGAGATTGCCGAAATACTGCCGGCCGACGGTAAAAAAAACGGGTACCATGTTTTCAGCACAAAAGTACGCGTAAACCAGGACGTAAAAGAAGCTCAGAACAACGGGCAGCTTCTTTTGAATGAATTCCCGAACTGCAATGCATCCGAGGATTACCGCAGTTTGGCGAAAGAATTGACAAGGAGGACAGTGTAATGGCTAAAAACGGTGAAAGAGTAAACCCATTTTCGTTTGGAGAAGAATTCACTGAGCCCGAAAGGGGCGTAGGGCAGGAGAGTAGTGCGAAAAAGCAGAAACGGGCTGAACATGAGCAGGAGAGTAGTGCCTCGTCCTTAAAGGCAAGCGAGGAAGTACATTACGCACAGCCTGCACCTATAGAAAATGCGGTCGGCACATATACGATCACAGCCGTGAAAAAACGGGAGCCGAAGAACAACCGCGTATCTTTTATGTTGACGGATACTGCCATGAAAAAACTGAACGCCTTGTGCCGCATCTCCGGACGTACCAGAAATGACATGATCAACGAGCTTCTTAAGACGATCGATATCAACAGCATCGGCATTCAGTGAGCAGCATAGAAGAGGGCAGTGGGAGAGTAGTGCGAAAATCATGAAAGCCGCCATCGAGTTTTTTTCTCAATGGCGGCTCTTATTTATAGGTTGACCTAGTCATGATTCCTCAAGTTTTTTCAGCAGTATTTCTTTTTGTTGTTCCATCAGCTTATCATAATCAATTACATGCTCGCTCTCGAAATTGTAAGCTTTTTTAGGATTTTTAGGCAACACCTCATTTTTTTTATAGCCGCCTTTCTTAATGTAATCAATAAGAAATCCCGTTGCATTCCCGATAGGTTCACCATAAGAGCAGAGATACTGATAGGCTTCTCGAATTATGTCCATTTGATACCCGGCTTCTTCGCAAACGGATTTTAACTCTCTGACTGTAATCTTTATATCCATCATATCCGACACATCTTCAATGAATTTTTCCTTATCGATCTTTTCTGGTGTGTCGGGTATTTTGTATGTGACATAAAAAACTATCCCGCATATCTTGCCACCCTGGCCTTGTTTGATCGTTTTATATGTCACATTGATATCTGTGATCTCATTGATCTCTGCGATCGGTTTATCCAGGGCGATCCTCTTAAATGCGCGCCAATCCTCGAGGACTTTTTCTGTAGAAGCTTCTGCAGCTTTTTCATAGTCCGGGTTCTTACTTCTTTTTAAGACTTTCTTTACCCGTTCGTTTTCAGCATTTATTACCCCGATAGCAAGCTTCAGCTCGGACAGATTGTATTTGATCTCGAAGACCTTGTCTTTTGTTTTTTCCTCCCCTTTATGAAAATATGCCCGGCTCCTAAGAAGTTCATACAACCGGAAGGAGTACACAGATCTCTTGAATTTAAGTGTCTGTTCCAGGTTTAATACCGTGTAATTGCTTTTCAAGTTCAAGATATAGTTCTCGACATCCGGATTGTATCGGATTGTAAAAACCCCGCCTTCTTTTGTGGCCCGTATAATAATCGCTACATAATCGAAATTTTCTCCATCATCAAAGCCTACCGTTTTCCCCGTCAAAGATTCAGCTGCGCTACTGAGCCGATCGTGAAAGGAATTTCCTTTGATATGCATGAGCTTTTGCAAATCCGCGACCTTGATCCTTTGTACGAGAGCACCGTCCTCTACGGATATACGATGCACATCCAGAAGAGAAAGTGATATCGCCATCAGCTGATTTTCGAGTAGAGAGCTCCTGTACTTGCCTCCGATAAGAATATTTGATTTTTTGTAAGTTTTGTTTACATCTTCCGCGACAAGAAGTTCACTCATTTTTTCCCCTTTCGCTTCACTTGCTGCCTGAAGAGTGCATTTTTCGGCGTACATGTCTTTTTGTGCACAGATCAGGGAGTGAGCAGATACCACATTTGTTCACGAAACCTACTTTTATTCTAATGAAATTTAATTTTCTGTCAATACCAAATCAGTTCACAAAACATAAAATATTGCGTATAATAAGACCATAAACTACAATTTATAGTAAGTAAACCGTTGTTTTGTGTACTAATCAGGGATATACTGGATTTATAAGGGGTTCATTGATTTCGCCATCCCTTATTAGTACACAAGTTAGGGTAATTATCCCTTATTAGTATACAAGTTATTAAAGCATATCCCTGTTTAATGCACAAGTTCTTATAAAAGCCCGTATATCCGTTGTTTGTGAACAACAAGGCGGTTCCCTTGTTGTTAATATAATTATATATTTAAGGACAACATTTAAATTGTTTAAATTGAGCAGTCAAAAAAGCGCGTAAAATCAGGTATTTCACAGAGTATTTGTATACCGATATGGGATGTATTGTGAATGGTTCTGGGAAATATGGACCTAAGTTGTAGACAGAAGGGGGTAGTAGTTGTTATTTAATCAGGGAGGTATTTCGTGTATTAGAAAGGGAGAAATCAGCAACAAAACAAGGAAGGAAGTTACGTAATTGTATATTTTTAAGGGCGGGAATTGTGTATTAAGGCGGGAGAACAGGATAAAAAGGTATTTGTTCATCCCTGATAAGTACACAAAACAACAAAAAGGAGAGAAGGGCAGTAAAAAGCATTGTAACTAAAGAATCGAGGTGAAAGATTATGTATAACAAGATCGCGGATCTACAGAGACTATACGAAATCAGTCACGACGATACGATTGACCTGGATGGGCTTTTTCTTTTAGGTGAAGCAAAAAATTCATTATGGATTTATGATCCGGAGTATAAAGATGTATGCATAAACACGGACAATCTCGGTTACTTATCACTCGAAGAGTTAATAGCTTCCCTAAGTGACAGCCTTAGCACATACCAGATAGAGACTACAATAATACTTACCAGGCTGTATCTGGATCGTGAATTGACGCCGGAAGAAAGATTGAAAGTGAATGAGGCTGTAAACATCTGCAAGGACGCGTTGTTTGATCCGGTAATGGAGCGAATAGTAAGGACGCATATCAAATGCGGGATCGATTGGAATACGAGGATAATGCGGCCGGTATACCTGGCGGTGTTTATGATAGACGAATTGCCAGGTTTCACACGGTTTTTGCGAGAAGTCGCGGCGTGTCGTCTGGGATCATCGGATCCTTTTTTCCTTTCAGATACAGACGAGGATGTTAATTCGACAGATGTTTCATGTAAGATCACATCGTTTTCAGAAGGAAAGATCCAAAGACGGAGAAAAAGAGGCATAAACAAAAATGATGACACGGATACATAAAACCCGGTTAAATAATCTCAGAAGTGGCTATTCCGCAATATAATACGTCAAATTTTCGTTAAATAAGCCTTTTGCGAATAGTTGTTAAATTACGATTTAACTATTGAAAAGCTGCGGCTACACCAAAAGACACCTGCCGGTCACGATCCGGCACCTGGAGGGTTGCGACCTCCCATCCATCCAATTAGACCAAGGTGTCACGGCCCCGCCCGGGTACGATCCGGGATTGCAGGAGTCAAAGTCCTGTGTCCTGCCTGTTGGACGACGAGGCTATTTCGCATGTATCAGCAATTTTTGTGTTAATTTGCCGATATATGCAGTTCTGGCAGCAGGGTTCGAACCTGCGGGACCTTCCGAATATCAGTCGGATGCTCTACCAGCTGAGCTATGCCAGATCATTTCGGCAGACGTGTCTGCCAAATTAAGCGATGAGAGAGGGATTCGAACCCTCGGAACAGGAAAACCCGTTCACTGCGGTAGCGGCGCAGCATCATAAACCAACTCGATCATCTCACCATTTTTCAATTTTTTCAGTTTTTTACCATAATTCACGCTCATGGGGAGACTCGAACTCCCGGATCCTTCTCAGATCACGCCGCTTTCCGCACGGGTTGTATTGCCGCTAACATACATGAGCCAAGCGTTGAGCCCGGGTCCCGACCCCGGATGCCGTTTCCGGTTCTCGCTTTCGAGGCGAGCGCATTTGCCAATTCTGCCAGCTCAACATAATATCTTCGGGGAGATTCGAACTCCCGGCCGACGGCTTAGAAGGCCGCTGCTCTTTCCAGCTAAGCTACGAAGATATGGGGTGTCATGCGGGAGTTGAACCCGCTTTTTCAGAGCCACGATCTGATGTACTATCCGTTGTACGAATGACATATCGCAGACAGCAGGAATCGAACCTGCATTTGATCCTTAGGAGGGATCTGCTCTTTTCCGTTAAACTATGCCTGCATAATACGTCCTGAGAGACTCGAACTCTCACGCTGTCTGGGCCGTAACCAGATGTCCTTTCCGTTGGACGAAGGGCGTCCAATAAACGAAGAGGGAGGGATTTGAACCCCCGAGGCTTCACGCCTTCCGGTTTTCAAAACCGGTGCACTCATCCAGACTATGCGACCTCTCCACTTGCCGGATTTCTCCGGCGTGCTACTCTCCTACGGCTATCAGATCGTCCATCCGAACTTCCAAGACTACAGAGAGCGCTACGATATTTGTTATATCCGGCAGCGTTTCGCCCCGGAACCATTTGTAGACCGTGGACTTATCTGCGAGCCCCAGGACCTCAGCAATAGTAACTGCCGAGTACCCTTTCTTCGTTACTGTTGTTTTTATCTTTGTTCCGGTCATCACCGGGTTTATTGTCGGAAAATCCATTACTTCTCTCCTTTCTTTGAGCAGGTCGAGAGGGACTCGAACCCTCAAACCTTCGGTTTTGGAGACCGTTGCTCTAGCCTTATAATTGAGCTATCGACCTAAAAAAACCGCCTGCCTCTATCCTGAGACAAGCGGTTTATTGCGTCCTACGTGGGTTATACCCATTGTTTTCTTATAAACGCCAGAGATCCGGCGCTTTCCCCTTGTCTCTTTTTTCTGTACGCAAATTAGACCGCTGACTCCAAATTGAATGGCGGCAAATTCTGGATTGCGAAGAATTTTTGACAAGGTTTACGAGTTTCATTGGTTTTCTCCTTGGTTTTGGCGGATCATGATCTCTGCATGGCATATTTCAACAAAAATAGCCTACTTATCGTATTTACAAGTACTATTTTATCACGCATCTTTATGATTTCAAGTGTCTGCCTGGGACACTTACTCACTTCCTTCCGCAGCGATTAGTTTTTTCATAATCCTTTTTTCGGCAAGTGCACGTCGGACCATTATATACTCGTCCTGCATTAGATTGATCATGTCTTCTTCGGCTGTGTTTGGGTTTTCTGCAGCAGCTAGTCTGATATCAGGATCTTCGTCTCGTGCTGATTTTGACAACACTCTCGCAGGAGAAAAGAGGCTTTCAGCCACTGCACGACGAACGCGCCAGTCGGGGTCCTCTGCCAGCATAAGGCGGACTCCGCTGGGAGTATCTTTATGCTTTGCAACTTCCAGGCGCACATCGCGCTCTTTGTGGTAGGCTAACTCCGCCAGACGCACAGCGGATGTGGCAGGATCCATCGCCTGATTTAGAGCTTTTTCGATATCTTCCATGTTTTCCATGCTATTCCCTCCAATAATCTCTTTTTTATAGGATGAACGTCGAGTATAAAAAAGGGACCGTCTGTATTATACAAACGGTCTTTGACGCTTACGAGGCTTTTCCTGCATTTCCGTTTATCTCTCGTGTTTTTCTCATGATTTCATAAGAGGCTTCTATCAGTTTGCTTTTTTCCTCATATTCATCGATGATTGCTTTTACCCATTTTCGGACATCCTCATTTCTTTTTGATTTAACAATAATCGCCTCCAGGTCATTTATGATATAATCGATTTTACGATGTCCTTCTTCATCGACTATTGTTTCATCGTAGAGGTCCGTGTAGGCCCATTTCTTACGGAAAGCGGCTTCTTTTTCCATTATCCATCGCACTTGTGCATTGTTTAACATGGTTCCCTCCTTGCATATATTACTCCGAATACGAAACTTTACGATAATACACATATAGGATGAAAGTTGTGAAAAAATATAGTGAAGAAGGAAACAAAAAAGCCCCCGAGAGCGAGGGCTTTTGCTGAATAATCAGAAAAGATTACCTTTCTAAATTCATTCTCATCATAACAAGATGTCATTCCCCCGGCAACCAGTTCTCCGGCATCGGCCGGCGCAACGCCTTTGGCACGCGGTCGTAAAACGCGGACGTTTCCGCAGGCGCCATGTCAATGATCCAGAAATCATCGCCGTTCTGCATCACATCCACGGACCACTGCCCTTCTAATGGTACATCCAGAAGCCATTCCTTGATCTTTTTCCATACAAGATCCTTCCCTCTCCAGTATCTCTGCATAAGCGTATCCTCGTGCGCCTTATATATCGCATAGTCATGAAGGCTATGGATCTCGTGGTCTGCCTTTTCTCCAAAGCGGGTCTTCATCGTCTCTGGTTCCCAGTATGGCGCGATCGCAAGCGGCATCTGATTTGAGAAATCAACAAACACCCGGTATTCTGTATGGAGCGGCAGGCCTTTGTAGATTGTCGGATTGTTTTCCTTATCCGGGATGAACTCTCGCACTGCCCATTCGTTCGTTGTGCTTACGCCGTATATACAGGGCGTGTTTGTCGGATGCGCCATAGCGTTTGCCTGCGCATGGATGAAGAGTAGGTACTCCCCCAGCTCCCGGATCTCTTTCGGCTCATGCACGCGGCAGTTTCGGAAATCGAATTTGCTGGAGTATGTGCCCGTCTTGATGAAATAATCTCCATCATCCTTGAGCCCAAAAGCCTTCCGGCAGTACTCGTCTACAATGTCAAGCGTTGTACGGGTAAGGCTCATGTAATCAAGCCTCGTGAGCTGCAGAAGGTTCATCGGCACACGGATGATCGTAGTGTCCGGGATCTTAAAAACCCCCTGGAGCTCGGTCGCCTCGATGATATTCGGGAGCCAATGTCCCATGGACGCGCGGTTCATGCCGAGCATATCGTAGAGAACAGAGTCGATATCCAGGATATCAAGCCCCTGCCGAAACTGATGATATGCCTGCCTCCTCTGCTCTTTCGGGCGTTTCTCATCCGCGCTCATAGACAACATCTCAAGCAGTATCGCTCCGGAATCGCCAGGTATATCTCGCTTTTGGAGCCGGCCTGCGCATTGCGGGCGAAGCTCTGGCGGGAGTACCTTGACCTCTTCAGCGGATACGCAGCTGTCTTTATTCGGCAGCTCCTTGGGTGGCGATATGATTGGACGCTCGTTTCTTTTATAGCGGAATACTGCCGTTTCCGCCAGGAATTCGTCTACAATCCGGCGGACGATGGAATCCAGCCCTTCGGCGGATCCGGATGTGCCTTCCATCTTTTCTGCCATCTGGCGCGAATTGACCTCGAAGAAATTTTCAGATTCTTCTCCGAGCGCTTTTTCTGCATATTTTTTTTCGAACGCTTTAAGCATCGCAGGATTTTCCTGCAGAAGTTTAGCGATCTGATCGGCAGAAATGGCTTCAGCTGGAGTGTTTGGCAAATTCATCTATTTCCTCCTTTTTCTGTGCAGGGACGATTTCATTATTTTTTTTGCGCACATAATACTTGCATTTCTTTTGCGGCTCGAAGCCTTTTCTTTCTACCCGCCAGTCTCTTTTTCTATCCTTCGGGCGTTTGCAATCCTCGAAAACACCGAGGGATGTTTTGGCGACGGAAAGATATTCACAGGTATAGCATTTATATATCTTTTTCCTGATTTCTTCTGCTTCCTGGATCTTTTTCGCAAATGACCGCTCGAGCATGCTCTTCGTCCAGTCGCTAAGCTTAAGAAGCTGCCAGATTGGGAGCCCGGCGATAATCTCGTCTGTGATCCGCTTATACATCGATTCTTTGCTATCGAGAACGCCGTTGTAATCATGGTAATCAACGACAAACTTGAAGCTATTTACGTATGTCGCGGCGGCTTCGATGTCAATTTCGACGTCTGAACCTATCTCCCGTTCGGCGAAAAGCTTTGCAATGTCGATAAGGGCGGAAAAATAGTAGTATTTCTTAAGTTCTGGGTTTGTCACGCAGCTCCAAGACCTCCGGATTTCTTTGAAAACTTATCAGCAATGCTAGACGCAGCTGTCGAATACGGCTTCACGGCATAATCCCAGCCGAGCGATCCCACCCAGCCGCAGATTCCGGCGATCAAGTCTTTTGTCTTGCCTTTGTCGCTATTCCCGGCGTCGATATCAATCCGGATCGGGCAGTTAAGAAAAATCTCCTCGTACTTCGGATCTGCCGCCAGAAGAGCAACAAGGGCGTCGGCAACGGAAAGGCTGTCCTGCGTTTCTTTGTATAACTTCGTGCGTACATCCCTGATCATCGACACCTTTTCGTCCTGGTGGAAGAAAATGCCGCCTTTACCCTCGCAGCAGATGCAGATTACGTTTACGAAATGCGTGGCGTGTTCGTACGTCTGGGAGTCTGTACCGATCATGATCTGAAACGGTGCATCGTATTGTTTGTGGCTGTTGTAGAACGCCAGAAGTTTATCTGGAATTTCGGCAATATCTAGTTTTCCGTATGTTAATGATTTGAACATTGTTTCCCTTTCTGAAAATATATCGGTTCGTGTGATGTCTACGCGCTCTTCATAAAACACATCCAGTGCGTCTTCGATCTCTTATCCCCGAAAAGTGGCTTAAAATCAATGTTGGCCAATATCTCGCTTGTCTTAATCTGTTCTTCATTCCATTTGAAAATAAGGATTCCGTCTGGTTCCAGAACCCGCATACATTCTTTTACACCTTGGTTAATATAGTTCTTCCAATCTTCAGGCAGTACGCCGTACTTTGCCCTTAGCCAGCTGCTTTCTCCTGCGTGGAGTAGATGCGGCGGATCGAAGACTACGAGCTTAAAGTGATTGTCCGGATATGGCATATTCCGAAAATCAATCTTTTCGTCCGGCTTGATGACGAGCTTACGTCCATCGCATAATTCAGTTTCCAATTCCCTGTTGTCGGCGAAGATGACGTCGGGGTTGTTCTTGTCAAACCAGAACATTCGACTGCCACAACAGGCATCCAATATCTTTTTCATTTTTCTTCTCCTATTTTCTTGGCTGCCATCTACATTCCAGTTTTTTCCCGCCGGGTGAATATCTCTTGGTTTTTGAAATATCCCGGTTCACATCGCTTGTAAAGTATCCGCTAACAATACAAAAGTGATCAACGTCATTGAAGCGGTTGTTCCTAGGGTTCTCGATAAGATTTGCGCAGTTCGCACAACATTTCATCGATGTATCTTTCATATTTTCCCCTTTTCGGCCTGGAACCTCGCCCCTTTATGTGGCAGGGCTATTGGCATGAACTTCTCATGTTTTTCAAAGTAAAACGTGATCGGATGTATATGCTCTTCTATTAATCCGTATTTCAACGCCAGCCGGTAATCAAATGGTTTCCGCATATTCCGGACCAACTCGTTCGATATACGGCTTCGAAGGAACTCGATGTCCCCGGCTGCTTTGTAGAAATTACACTGCCGGCAAGACGGCATGAGATTGTTAATGTCGTTAAGCTCATCCAGCGTTTTTTCTTGATGATAGTCGTTGTGCAGGTATACGGAATCGATATGGTCTACCTGCATGTCTTTATACTCCAACTCACAACCACAATATGCACAGTGATGGTTGTATTTTTCGTATACTAGCCGGCGTTTTTTTAGTGAAATGCTTTTGTGTTTGCTCATGGCTCGTCGATCTCTTTTCTTTCGTCATTTTTCCGAGTTTGTTATTTATCACCATGTTTTATCACTTTTTTTGAATAATGTAGTGAACTGCTCGGATACAAGCACCCGAGAATTCCCGCGTGCATTTTCAAAGTAAATTATCTTCTGCCCTACGGTCTTCTGTAAATGATGAACTTTGCATCTGTCTTAAATATGCTTCGTGCACATTTACTACTTCTCCATTATCTAATACAACTTCCACGGTTCGATAACAGCCGTGATCGCTTTGAATTCTAAAGTTTTTAACGAGCTGCGGCGATTTCGAATATCTTGATTTATAAAACACAAGTTGTTTCCTAGTTGGCAATCCAAGTTCTTTTCTTAATTTTTTTTCATCCTCTTTTCTGATCAGGATCGCAACCGCATCTGCATACGGCTCGTCTGTACTGCAAATAATATAGTCGTTGGCCGGGTTCTTACCGTCTTTTTGCCTGCCTTGCTGTATCGCCTGCAGGATGTTATCCAACTGCTTTTTTTGTTCTTCGCTGCAATACTTTACAATGTCTTCTTTTTTCACAACTAGGTGCGTGGTCTCCATGTTAATACCTCCGTTCTTAGTTTCCGATTTTTGTATACTGTTTCGCGCTCGAATACCGATCTATAACTCCTTTGTTAATCGCATATGCATTATTTTTCTCGAATACTTTAATTAGTCCCATACAGTATGTTTTCCGTAATACGAGCATGTCGAGCGCATCGAGTACGGTAAATACATAGAGTTCCACAACGCGTGATCGCAGTGCGGGCAATAATACCCAAAATCCGTCCTTGCTGCATGTTCGATTATTTTTTTATATACATTGTCCATATTGCGGTTCCTTGATATGGCTAGAACAACCATAAAGTCGTTTATTTTGCCCTACTTCTTCTGCTCCGGATACAAAAATTCTGCCCGCTTCGCCGAGTATCCTTCACTGTCCGATTTGCTGCAATAACTCGACCGGTTGCGCCGCGCTATGGCGATTGCGTCCTCTTCCGTCTCCGCCGGGACATTCTGCTTCCATGTATAAGTCACCTCCCAGAGGTCGATCGGCTGCTCGTCTTCTACTTCTTCTATCAGCGTATCTTTCTTCTCTTCGTAGATCCGTTTTCCGATCAGGCGGATTAGTTCCGGCATAAGTTGCCCCGGATTTGAATACGTGGCTGCCAATTCAGCAATTTCTTCTCCGAAGACATATTTATCCGTTTCTGTTGCATTTAGATACCGATGTATCATGTCGTTTAATTCGCTGCCTGTCATGTCTTTAACTTCATGCCGGATCGAAAACCGCCGCAGCAGCGCTTCGTCGCACATATCCAGGCGATTCGTTGCGGCGATTAAAATGACGTGATTCTGGATTCTGTCCAATTCTTGCATAATGGAGGGAACTAAAAATTTTTTATGCGGCTATAACGTCGATATATTTGTTTCATTATCAAACAGACGCTTCTATCCTTTTAGCACCCCATTCGGTTTTTCCTCTATTTGAGGAAGTATACATATTATTTTGTGCTTTTTTTGCAGCGGTAATAGCTTCACTTTCTGTTTCCGCCTGTACCCGGATGGTATATGTTTCAGTAACGTCCCACATATCAGTATATTCTACTGCGTTGTCTTTTTTGGCTTCAGCTTCGAGAATGTCTTTGTTCGCTTTATAATATTTCCGCCCGATTTCTCTACTAAGTTCTGGGATAAGAGAGCCTGGAGTATGATGGTCAAATACAATATCCTTTATTTCCGTTTCGCTTAAGTATTCCTCTGTATGCGTTGAAGATATAAATTGATTCGCCAACTTAAGCAGTTCTTCGTCGGTCATTTTGGTTATTTCGTGCTTTATTGAAAATCTACGTAATAAGGCATCGTCTAACATATCAATTCTGTTTGTGCAGGCAAGCATTATGACATGTGATGGCATTGAATCCATGGCTTGCATTACGGAAATTGTTGTCCTCATGAGCTCTCCGCTGGCAGAACCATTGGTTTCTTTTCTTTTTAATGCTATGCAATCTATTTCATCCAGAAGCAATATACATGGCCATTGTGATGCAAACATTATAATCTTATTGATGTTTTTGGCTGTATTACCGAGATATGAGTCGATTGCCTGCGAAAAATTGACATAAAACAAAGGCTTTTCTGTTTTGTAAGCAAGATATTTTGCAAACTCCGTTTTCCCTGTTCCTGTTGGGCCGTATAAAAGACATGTATTTGTGTAATTGATGCCCATTTCTGACAGCTTTTTTGAGGTGAGCGACATAGCGAGAATATCATTATAGAGACTCTCCTCTGCTCCTCTTAGATAATATTGTTCAGGAGCAAATTCTCGCTCGGATAAACCAACTAAAGCGGTTTTTATATCTGCTGGGATAGCTTCTGAAATACCAAGTCCAGAAGAAGACATTTTTTTAATCAAACTTTTTGTTGCCCATTCGTTCTTTTTCGTCTTGTCTTCCTTCAGGGATAATAAAGCAAATGTTTTTGCATCATGGGCATTTCCTTCAGAAAGGGCTCTGATTAAATTGATATTATTGTTTGTCAAGGCCATAAATTAACCATCCTCCGGAACCAAAAAATTTATTTATACTTATATCGTTTATTTTTTTTGGTTTCTACCATCCGCCGCAATCTGAATATGCCACAGGGACACTTGTCACTGCGCTTTCACAGCGTTCTCCCATGCTCTCGCAGTCGTCCATCCCTACAGTGAGATTAAATGTTGTTGCGCTTTCGCCGGCGACATACAACAAAGCGTCAGGCTGATATTCGTGTATTCTCTGCATGATGTCGTCCAACTTCTTGCAGGCTTTCTCAAAATTACGGATATCTTTTTCTTTAATGCCTTTCCGCATAAATAGCCTCCTTCCTGATATTCCGCATCACACAGAAAAATCAAAATTTTATTATACTTAGCGCCAACACTCGTGACTTCAGTCATGAAATATGGCGCGCATGACAGACCCGGATCAGCTTACGTAGACCAGCCCAGTGTTTCGCTTGATCTGTTTACATTCTTTTGCCGGAAAGTTTCGTTTTCCCTGTCCGAAAGCTCTTTATTACATATTATTTTTGGCTTCTTCGTTTTCTTTATATACCGGCAGAAGCTCCGTCCATGCGATAACATCCGTCACGAGGCAATGTCCGTATTCCGAGTCATATTCATACCAACCAGGTTCTCCGTTTTTGTCGTAGAAATCGAAACGATCGACTTTACCGAGATATTTTGCGTAGTGAACGATATCGACAATGCGCGTATCTGTAGCGGCGAATTTCCTCGTCACAAAGTATCTCCCGTCCTCTTTCGGCGGGCGCTTGCTAATGGGGATCCATTTGTCGTGTTCCATCCCAGCGAGATAGGATTTCTGGCACACATACTTCCGCCTCCATGCGCCTCATTTCATCGAGCAGCCACTCCGCCGCGTGCAGCTCTTCCACATCACAGTCGTTGAAGCGGGTCGCATTTGGGAGGCAGGCAGCCTCTTCTTTTGTAAGCGGCGTCCCGCTGCGTCTTCGAGAAATGATATACTCAACTGCATTGCAGTTTGCACACAGTTTCTTCTGATATATGTATCCATATTTCTGCATTACGTCTGCAGTCTTTTTGAACCATTTTTCTTCTAACTTCGGTAGATAGCAGAAACATTTTGTGCATTTAGGGTCAATTCGTTTTGTGTTCGGCATATTCAAATATCTCCCCTGACAACTCGTTCATTTACGCTCATCACAAAATCGTTGATCCGGTTGAAGTCCGGGTTCGCTGGCAGGTCAGTATTTTCTTTGTCGTAAGCCAGCCTCTTTTCATATTCATCCACAATCTCGTAAAACACGGGCCGGACTTGATTGTCGTCTGTAATAAACTCGCCGTTCCGGATTTTCATGAGGAAGTTATGATCTTCATGTCGGAGCGTTCTGATCTCTTCTTTTTCCAGAATATCAAAGCACATCAGATACAGCCGGCAGAGATGCATCATATGTTTTGCGATCTTGCCGTGCTCCAAAGCACGGGAATTTCTCTTTCCGACCTTGTTGTACTGCTTGACCGTCGTTTGGAGCGTGTTCCACATGGAAAGATAGTCTCTAACCGGGTAATTCGATAAACGCACGTCCATGAAGATTTCGGTTTCCATTTCTTCACGTTCAGATTTATCAATATACAGCTTGATACCATCTTCCGGCACTGCAGTATATGTCTTTGTGAAGTCCTCCTGCATGAGCTGGAGCGTTTTTAGGATATGCTTCTCAAGCTCTTCCTGCCCCATTCGATGAGTCGATACCTGATTTAACCGGTAAAGCTGCTGTGCGGCATAGCCGCCGAAGGAATGGATGCACCTGCGTGACAGGAACATTTCCTTATTATCAAGGAGCTCCTGCCCGATCGGTGAGATCTTAAAATATTGCCAGGGCTCAAGCCCGAGGATCTCGATAGTATTCGGGTTCGCGTTTGCCAGCAGTGAAATGATCTTATTAAAGGCGTAGATCGTCGTATCTGTCGGTTCATTCACAAACTGCTCAAAAGCCTCGTTTGTCAGGAGTTCTCTTTTACTGTTCAACGCAATCCCACGAATATCAATATCGCTGGTTTCCACGTTCGTTCCGTACGCGTATGACCCTCCAAGGCCGAGAAGCATGATGCGCTCGCCGAGGTGCGGATCTTCGCGAAGGAAGTTATATTCTTTAGAATCCAGTTTTTCTTTGATCTGCTTAACAGTCATTGTTTTCCACCTTTTCGTATTCTTCGCAAAGCTTTATTGTTTCTCTGATCTGGCTCATGTTTTCCTTGAGATATTCATCCGCTCTTCCAGCCGAAATACCACTGATAAAAGGTAGCCGGCACTTTGCAAGTTCGTATCCTACACGCATGCCATCGTAATAAAGTTCAGCAAGCAAATCGCGCAGAACATCTTTGCTATAGCAGCGAATTTCTTTTGCAAACTTTAATTCTTCGATTTGCTTCCGAAGTTCTTTTTCTTTTCTACCGCGTCCCTCAATGCGTGCAATCTGCATTCGATAGTCGTTCAGACGATTTTCGCATTCTTTTTGGCCTTCTGTGCCGAAACTTTGCCATTTCGCAAAAACTTCGAGGTTTTCCTTAACCTCTTGGTACATTTCTTCAATCAGTGCCCCTGGACTTTCTACATCCCGTACGGGAATAAGAGATTGCTCATTGGCGAATGACACAATATAGATATCGAATGTCGTTAATACAAGATGCCATTCGCTGCCTTCAATATCAAACTCGATCACAGCTGTTCTATATTTTTTGTATTGCTCATACCCCGACATAATGAGTGATGCGATATCGTCGATATAACTACCCGGAAAGCAATGTTCTCCGATGCAAATATCCATCCAGCCATTTTTCATGTTCTTAAAATGTTTCACGGTTGCTCCTCCAAGGTTTCAGAACGTTATAGCGCTCGCCTCTAAAATAATTTCTTCGGCATCAATTTTCTGATCCCTTTCTCCTCCTTTTTATTACAAGGATGGAAGAAGATCTTAGAGCGAGTAGCACGGCATAAAAAATCAATCTCCAGCAAGCTCATAAAAAGCAGGCTTAACATCCCCCCCCCCAGGAAAAATCTTCGAACTGTGCTTCAAGTCTTTCGCGGTTTCTCCTATCCTGCGCCGTTTCGCTCTTAAAAACAATTCGCCCGTGGCGCTTGCCATTAAATGCACACATAATGCAGGAACAATGGATCTTTCCCTTGCTATACTCATGAAGGTTGTCATACCAATCACGCCCAAACGCAACAGCTAATCTTCTTTTCCTCATAGCCTTTTCGGCATCTTTTTTTCGCCGCTGGCCACGAGTATCGTCTTTTTCTAAGAACTCAATATTGTCATCCTCTTCCTCGAAATTGAATTCGCCAATCATGATTTCCCCCTCTGTTATCTTGTTTTTGCGCAGACAATTGAAGCACAATCGTATTCAGGGATCAGTTTTTCGATCGCCTTTAACGACATTTCCTTTATCACTTCTTCTGCTGTTTTCCCTTTCCTGATCGCCTGGAAGGCAAACGAGCTGAGCGGATCATTCTTGATCGCCTGTGCGACTGCTTTTATATCATGGTCGTATTCCTTGTATAACACAAGCCCGCGACGCCGAACTTGGTCGCCTTTATAGCGCAGTTCAGCAAGCTTAAATTGGTAATATCTAAAGAATACCTCGTGCTCAGGAAAGCTCTTGCAGAATGGTTCGACATCTTTACCCTCCAGAAGGAGTCGTAGGATATGGTCTTTGCTAAACGCCCTGTTTTCGAGTGTTGCATGAAGCTCGAGGTACTCCGGCGTTTTTATCTTGATCCGATTCCACTGATTGTCTACAACGACGAACCCTTCATGCTCCGGACAGACCTTGTTTGCTGCGTTCAGCATTTTTACAGTATTGAGGCACGCTTCTAAACTGAATAAGGTGTATTCTTTCGGCCTCTGGATCCCGATGTCCATAGCGTATTCTTCTCCGCTGATCCGGCTTCTCGTTCCGATGTGCCATAAATGCGGCTCTTCATATCGGATAACAACACGGTTTTCCGGAGAGGTCAGCTCAAAAATATACGTCAGGCTGGAAACCAGGGAGCCCTTGTTGATAAGACTGAGTATCTTACCGTATTCCGGAGCGCTTTTGATCAGCTCAAGGAAGTTTCCTACTCCATGAACATCTGCGGTTTCCGCGAACATGACGCTGTTTGTCGAAAATACCCAGCCTTTTTCTGGGTGGTTCCAGAGTTTGACGATACTGCCATCTACCTTTTCCTGCACTCTTGCGCCGGTCCAGTAGATCTTTGCGGCGAAATCTGTCTGTTCCACGTTGAAGAACTTCGAGAATGGCCAGCACATCACTTCCGCTTTCTCGGTGTCGATGATGATCCCGCGGGCTTCGCATACGACCGGATCAGACCAGTCACAGCCCGGGCCGTAATTGAATATCGCAAGCGCTCCGTCTTTGTGGATATTGATGTTTTTGTCGTGAATTTTCTGCTCCCAATCAGTGGTCTCTGCGATCAGGCGGCAGATGAACGAATTTTTGGTCATTTGTTACTCCTTGGTTGTATGTTGAAAAAGTGCTTTGCTGCCGAGTACTTCGTTGACAGGTATGCGCTGAGTTTTTAATCGATGCGACATATATCTGTTTATTATAGGATGAAAGACGAAAGACAGATTTTCGTGGCGATTAGAAATATACGGGAGCATATTCCGCTTGATCGAGTTGCAAATATCAGAAAGCACAAGAACTAAAGAAAAAATTTTATGCAATAGCCGCTGTTTTATGTTTTCTTGGCAATCGAATTATTATGCGATAAGCTGAAGGAGGGACTCGAACCCTCAACCTACGCATTACAAGTGCGTTGCGCTACCATTGCGCTACTCCAGCTCGTTCCAAGCTAACAGGCAGGCTTGAACTCCCGACCTGCCGCTTGCGAAACGGCTGCTCTGCCCACTGGGCTACGTTAGTATATGGGGCGTGACGGAGTCGAACCGTCGTTGGACGCTTATAAGACGTCGATCCTGACCATTGGAAGAACGCCCGATGTGAGCCCGACGTATTCTTTGGTCGATACGCCTCGCCGCACATTTCTGTCTGTCTCTGCGTTGATCAGGCGCAGATAGGCAACATTTGCTCTTAACCTTCGCACTGATGCTTGCAGGTGAGGGCTCGAATCTCACTCTACCCAGTCAGTGACTGTTGCAAACTCGCCAATCATGCTCTCCGCAAACAGTTTCCCAGTGCTATAGCACGATACGGATCCTGACACCGTTACTCCAGCTTGGAAGGCTGGCACGTTTCCTGTTACGCCAATCGTGCGTTTTGTGAAGTTTTGCACCATGCGCCGCCTGATTCGAACAGGGTCGGTTCAGGGACTCGAACCCCTCCGCACTTCACTGGACTGCCATTGCCCCAATATTCGCAAGGCGATTCGAACGCCTATCTCCTGGCTGAGAACCAGATATCACTGGCGATTAGACGATGCGGACACAATACTCTGCCCGAGAATCGAACTCGGATCTCCAGCGTGAAAGGCTGACGACGTGAACCATTCGTCCAGCAGAGCAAGAATAGCGGCGACCGGATTTGAACCGGCATATCCCAGCTTATGAGGCTGGTGAGTTACCTATCCTCTTCACGCCGCAGCAGAGATGACCGGACTCGAACCGACACATTCTTGATCCCAAATCAAGGGGGCTCCCAATTACCCAACATCTCTTTATTTTTCAGTAATTTTTTATGCGCATGACAGGATTCGAACCTGCGATGGGCTTTCGCCGCCGGATTAAAAGTCCGGTACCATCAACCTCTAGGTGACATGCGCTTAGTTATGTTTTTGTGCTTATTTTTCGCGATTTCCGTTTTCGCTTCATCGTCTTTCTCCTTTCTTTCGTTGACAACGAGGAGGTTTCACTATGCCTCCTCGAGGGGCATAAAGCGCGCTGCTGTTCTTTCCGCTACCCCGATGCGTCCAAAGCTCTTCGCATCCAATTCCGCTGTGCTGCAGCACTTCCAAGCCGTAGCAAGGTTCATATAGCGGCGGCGCTGCTACGTTATTGGGACGGCAGGACTTGAACCTGCGACAAGACTGTACGCGTCCGCTCTACCAACTGAGCTACGCCCCAAACCTTTTGCTCATGCCCAAAATTTCCCCGAAACCAGCTACAGATCTCGCCGTGCCGTCTTGTTAAGACGAATGAGCTGAAGCTTTACATCGTACGTTGCGTTGCTTCGGTTTCTCGCGTGACGTTACCGGGACTCGAACCCGGATTTCGGCCTTGAAAGGGCCGTATCTTAGACCAGTTGGATCATAACGCCAGATGCGGCTTTCGGAGTGCCCTTCCTTCTGCCGCTATGTTGTTTTTTGCCTTTCGGCAAATGCTCGCCCTGGGTATCGATCCCAGCACCTCCTGATCTTCGGTCAGGCGCTCTACCAAATGAGCTAGACGAGCGAGACTAGAGATGCGGAAAATATGTTCTGATCACATATTCCAACACAGTCTCTGAAATAATAAATCGACTAAAGTCTAATTCCATATGCTTTCTCCTTTTTTAATATAATGGGCGGGGAGGGACTTGAACCCCCAAGAGCCAAAGCCAACGGATTTACAGTCCGCACCGCTACCGATTACGGGACTACCCGCCCATGCTTATAGCAGGAATAGCAATAACAACCATCCATCATGACCACCTCCTTTCGTATGTGTTTTCTTTCCTATAGGATGAAAGAAATATCTTCATTTTTGTGGCGATTAGAAATTTTTCTATCTTCATTCTATATTTTGACGCCTCGGCGTGCCCTGCCGAAACTTCATTATTATGTTGTACCGCCTAGACCAGGGCTTGAACCTGGGACATTTCGGTTAACAGCCGAACGCTCTACCAGCTGAGCTATCTAGGCAAAATAAAAACCGCCCGGGATTTTAATCCTCGGACGGTTTACGTGCTCTTCTATCCTTATAGTTTATCCTGGATATTGCCACGTTCGTCCGAGTTTTTTCTCTAAATACGCATATTTTCCCAATCCTGTTTCGGGTACAAAATTGGCGAAATCTGCGTACGGGAAAAGAAGCATATCGTTCTTTCCGAATGCTTTAGCTGTCGTTATATTCAGTTTGTTGAGCATTGAAATAGACATTTGCTTTTCTTTTCCTTTCGTGGTTTTCTCTTTTAATATATTTCGTAATTTAAGTATAAAAAATGAGTGTCCTCTTCCACTTCATGCTGAAACAGAAGGTGGGCACTCCTTCTGCTCAGTATACTATCATGACCCAGATATTTTGTCAACACTATTTACGCAATTTCTCTTTCCGGATCATTTTTTTGTATAGACTTAGTCTCTTTCCCTGAGTTACAGTGTTCTTTTACTGCCTCATTTAATCCCTTCTGATCTCCGGTACAGATAGCCACAGCCGTTTCTTTATCGATCGGCATAGGAATGTTCGACTGCGGGTCTGTCATAAGGATAAACGGTTCACCATGTCGATCTGAAGAAATCTGGAGGCTTATACCATCAGCTTCGAATGCGATATTCTTATCCGGCGACGCGTTAACCTTAGCCATAAGGGTTTCAATTCCTTGCTCCGCAGTTACTTCTGGCATATTTACACTCTCATATATTGCCCCACTGTCATTCTGCCTTTCAGCTTCTGCCTGTGCCCCGCCGTGAATCATAGCATCAAATGCATCCGGGTCATTCCTGGAGTCCTTATACATCTGGTCAAACTCTGTTTCACGCCCTTCTATTTCCGCTTCTACCGCCTTTTCTTCGTATCCCTGTATCGGCTGTGCTGATATGTTCTCGTTTTCGCCCAGCTCGAGATCCCATCCTTCCGCCGATGCCATCGGCATCATAGCCAGATCGTTCGTTGATGGTTCAGGAATATCATACGCTGCTACAGAAGGGATGTCATGTGCAGCTGCCGGTCCTTCGTCAATATTTCTGGAAACCGTGGCTTTTGCCGGTGTCCCATTGTCTTTAATATCTTGCTCGTAATAAGGTGTTTCAGCCGCGTCTCGACTATCTCCGGCTATTCTACCAAGTGAACCGACGTCGTCTCCGTTCCATTCCATCGCCTCTTCGTTTCGGATCCCGCGCTTACCAACGTCTTTCCCGGTCATTTCCTCGATCTTTTGCTCTGTGATCTGGTGCATCGGTTCTTCCGGCTGCATAAGCTGAAGATCGTTTTCATATTGTTCTCTAGGAGTCTTCTCCAGTCCCTTCAGCCGTTCTTCCTGTTTCTTTAAGGTTTCTTCCAAACCTTTCGTATCCTTGATGATGATGTTTGCTGCTAAATCCAACTCATTCTCATATACTTGTTTATTTATATTCATCTCTGGGTTTGAGATAAAGATAAATGGCTCATTCTTTGTGTCCGTTGCAACAACGAAATATGTTTCATTTGCCTTAAAGACGATGGCAGAATCCTGATCCCTTAAATCTTTAGCTTCCTCCATCAACCGACAAAGTCCTTCTTTTACATTTTCTTTTGCATAATAGTCCTTCGCAAAATCCCTGTACTCAACTTTCGCGAGTTCCTCAACCGGTTCTGCCGCTGCTTTTCCTTCATTCGCACGGAAGAATTCTTCATGCGCACGGTCCTGTTCATCCCATTCATCGAGTGTCTTATACGCGAATGCAAGCGGTGAAGACTTTTCATCCGTGCATTCCCTGCTGCCCTTCATGATTTCTATACACATACCAATCTTGCGTTCGTTGAAATCAGCCCTGTCGCATAATTTGATGGCGTCTTTTATAAGTTCGCTGGACGGATACTTCTCGCTTGAATAGTATTCCTGGCTCATACGCCCGAGTGCAAGCGCTGTTTGTGCGATCAGGCCTTTCTGGTTTTCCTCCGGTACGTTCTTAAGGAATTTTTTCGGTTCTCCTTTCTTATCCATGAGAGGGTTTCCGTCTTTACCGGTTGGATTAAGCATCCATTCAATCTTTCTGTCTATGTCTTTAATAGAAAACTTGATCTCTTTGGCGTTTTCTCTGCCGCGGATCAGGTATTGCGTTGGTTCTTTCTGTTTGGCGCTTTCCTTTTCTTCCTTCTCAGGTTTATCTTTTTTCTGCTCTTCCTTTGGCTGACCTTTATCAGTTTTCTCTGCCGTTTCCTTATCTTGTTCTGCCTCGGGCTGAGCTTGTTTTTGCAGGTTTTCCCATTCCTTCTCGTACTGCTCTTTTTCTTTTTCCTCTGTTTTTTCTACTTTATCGATATTTTCCCATTCTTCGATCGATTTTGCCTCACCGAGGTATGCTGACAGGTTCGTCTTATCAAACTTTCGCATCAGTTCCTCGTCTTTTCGCATGGAATGTATCTTCAAGAGCAGATCCGGCATGAATTCTATGTCATTATCTTCAAAAACAAGGTCCTTTACGGTCACTCCTTCTGTACGGTGAACAGTATTAAAATGCCGTATAGCGGTATCGATCATTTTCTGATCAAAACCGGCTGCTTGACAGAGCTTTATCGACCTGCTTCCGTTGTCCCCGAGTTGTTCCTTAACATGTTCTAAAACACGGTTCTTCTGGTCATTGATCGCTTCAATGGCGCCATCCAGATCCTTGACGTATGTAATCCCTACTATGTCATAGTCCCTAAACGGCACATCCATATCAGGTACGACACGAAACCGGCCTTCTCCTATACTAAGGAGGGCCTGGGCTCGTGAGTTAAGGTTGAAATTTTTAACATCCCTTTCAAATCGAAAGTCTTGGGTCTTAGACAGGCGATCCATGTATTTATCGTAGAGCCGGTCTTCTTTCTCCTGCATGTAATCGAGCTTTCGTATCCATGATTTATGGAACAGCTCTTCCGGGTCCTTTACCGGAGCTAACCCCCTGGCTCTACGGTGCCTGTTCTCGCGCTCCATGCGATTTTGAGCGCTTTCAAGATAAGCCTCGTATTGCGCTTCTCTTTGGTCTTGTGCCTTCTGGTATTTATCCCAGGCTTTATCTGCTCTTGACTCGAGAGACTTCTCATAGATCCTCGGGATCAATTCTTTTACGGACATAAATGCTTCCAGCATATTGCCGCGTGCTTTTGCCGAAGACACGAAAGCCCTGTCTTTCATATCTGCGACTTTATCATGAAAATTGTCTTTTAACTCCTGCAGCCGTATCTGCATCGGGCTTTTTACAGTCTCTTCCAAGAGATTGTTCGCCGAGTGTAATGCTTTTGTTTCTTCTACCAGATCATCAGCGCGCTCGTTCATAGCCTGCGAGGTTGCTTTTTTTACCTGTTCTTCAGTTGACTCCTGATATATTGCGTCTAAATCGTCCGGTATGTAATCAAAACCTTCCGGCGGCTCCTGATAACTTTGATCAAGGTAGTCGTTGGCATCCATTTCTTCATGGAACTTTTCGGTAGCATTTTTGACCGCATCCATCGCTTCATCACGGGCCTCTGCTTCTTGCCCTTCAAGGGGGTATCCCTTGATTTCACTTATGGTCTGGTCAAGCTGCCGCAGTTTTTCGTCCCTTTCCTGGCGAAGCCGGTCCATAAGCTCCTTTTTGGATGCCATATCGCGTTCGATGGATTTTATGGCCTCTTCCAGCGACTGAACTTCATCCCGCCTGTTATTAAGGCTTTTTACCACGATTTCAATAGCTGCTCGTAATTGGTCATTCTGAACCTGTGTTTCCATTAGTATTCCCCTTTCTCGTACCGGGGTTTCCGGGACGATTGATATGCTAACTCATACAGGTATAGGATGAAAGGAGAGCGAAAAAATAAAGAAGAAACTGTCTGAAAATTAGACAATCCCTTCTTTCTGATCTTTTTGTGTTTTTGCATGGAAATCACATTTTTCCCATGAATTTCCGATATGCCTTAAACGGGCCTTTCATATTCCGTTTATCTTCCTTATGATCCGCTGATCGTATTTTATATACTTCCCGTGTATGCCTGGCGGTCTTTTCCTCGTCTCTTCTGGCTAACGAGAAAAACTTTAGCTCGATATCTGCGATCCACTCGTATCCGCAATCAAGGCAAAAGGCATTTTGTGGTGCACCAGTGATATTAGGTTTGGCGATCTCACCGTTTCGTAATGATTCGTCGATCTCCCAGTCGGAGACCGTGTCTCTATGAACGCGTAAGTACCTTCCTGTGATACGGCTATTGCATACCGGACATGGTGGGACATAATAATATGGTACATGAATAACGCGCTTAAACCATGCTGCGATACGAGAGAAAATGTTTTTCATCGGTTTTTCCTTTCGAGCCTTAATATGTGCATAAAACAATGTTTTGCTGCATTTCTGTTATTTGACGCCGAGCTGCTTTATGAGCTGTGGCGTCAATAGTATTCTTTCAGATTCCGGGTTGATCAATATCGGGTGTTTGCCTGTGACAGACCGATATTCCGTGATCGTCGTCTCGTGTGGGAGATAGACCCCGTTTACTTTCTTATTCCATTCATTAAATTCACGCAGCCTTGTGAAAAGGAGGCAATAATAATCCCCCTCAGGGTGCATGGCGATCCCGTAATGCACAGTAGGCGGTTCCCCAAGCGGGCGTGCAGGGATCGTGATCGGAGATATAAATGTCGAGTTCCATACCGCAAGCAGGTATCTTTTCAGGTTCGTCTGTCGAAGCCTTGAGATATTCCCCTGCGCCTCATGATTATAGAAATGTTTTTTTACATCCTCTCGCCGCACATGGAGCTCTGTGTATTTCTCGCGTTTTGCATTCCGCACCATGATCCCGTCTGCCCCTTCGTCATAGCATAAAGAAAGGAACAAAGGCACATTAAGATCTTTCCTGTATTCAAAGACCGTGCCGGGGACTTCCAGGCAAAATGCCTTTGCTTCTCGTTCTGCGTCGAAAAGATAGATACGCATTTCTTGGTCAAGGTACGGTCTTTTTGTGATATCTGAGAGTATGATATAAAATTCTTTCTTTCGCAGCAGATCCTTTTCTTCCTGGGTCATGGGCTTCAAAGTCCCCCTGTGCACTTTAATTCGTCTATATATTTTGTATAAACCGTTATAGCCCTGCTGAGGCCTTCGCGGTCATGCTTTATGGCACTGGCCTTATTGTCAATAAACTTCCTTTTGTCGATCATATCCTCATACTCGCATTTTTCTCCATTACGCTTTTTTTCACGCACTTCAAGCTCGGCGTAATTAAGAAGATCCATGATGTAATCATAGAGTCTCGTGAGCCGAAGCAGGAGTTTTTTGGTTGCAATAAGATCGTCTGTTGTCACGATGTCATCCGGCAATTCAACAGTAAAAGTTTTTTCGAGCCAGTTCAACAGGTCCCTTGGCGGCATTGATATTATTTCCTGATGGGTTGTCATGGTCCCCTCCTTTGTCTTTTTAAACAGGATGAAAGACAAAGATAAAATTTTTACGCGGAGTAGAAAAATATCTTCTGCCGCCAAACTGCAAAACGTATAGACGGTTCGCATAAGTCTCATAAAACGCTTTTGCATACGCACGCCGGCCGTTTAGATCCTGCCAGTTTTTTTGTTTTCCACCCACCGGGTACTCGGTTTCATTGGTTTATCCATATCATTCTCTTTTTTCTGCGCAAATTGTTTATGAAATCACGGGTACCTATTGTAACAATCCTGTGCAGCACCTCTCCGCTGAGCGAGGCCTTGCCATTCCTTGCCGTCGAATGATGCATGCGGGCATTTGCCGAGTGGATCCCATGACGCTTTCCATTCACAGCCTTCGAAGTATTCACAGAAAATGCTGCAAGCTAAGATCGGGTCATTGGTCGTCATAAATGTGCTATCCGGGGTGAATTTACTGCTGAACCAGTTGTGATCCATCTCGTACAGTATCCAGTCCAACTGGCCTTTGATCCGTAAACCTTCATACGCCGCGCTTCCTGTTTCCGGGGTTGACGGCGCCGTACCATATGCACTGTATTCCAGCCCCGTGTCATACGCCCAGCCTCGTGCGATCAGGTTAGTCCAACGGTCACCGCCCCATTGTGCCATCCCGTGATAACTGCCTGAAGCGCTTAGTGCGGATATACTGTAGTGTGATTCGATATACAGATTACCAAGGATCCCACAAGTTGCTGCTTTGGAGAGACCTTTATTTCTGAAGAAATAGTATATCTTTGCCTCATCCGCGCTTCCGCTGGTATGGAATTCAGCGATCTCAGCGTTGCCCAGATCGGCTTCTGTTAATTCATCCATTTCAATACCCGGGTCACAGGCAATGATCTCCGCCGGATCCCATCCGAACTCTTTCCATGAAGCGTCATCCATTTCATATATAAACTGGGCAAATCTAAACTCTGACTCTGTTTTCCAGTTGAACTTCAATTCTTCCGGCACCCATGCGCCTACGCCTTCACCATGTATTTCCTGGTCAAGCTTCATGATATCTAATAGGCCGGCATTTTTTAGATGTAAGGAAACCTCGTCAACATAATAACCGTCCGGGAAAGCGTCGGATTTTAATATATGGCATTCATAACTGTAATCAACGTCATCCGAGTTTTCCAATTCGTATGCATCTTCGGCATAGTCATCATCAAATCCCGGTGGCGGCGGCGAATCCGGAGGAGACGTGCAGGAGCTCTCTTCAACATAATGCCTGTCAAATGTACCACTTTTATAATCGATCTCATCCAAGAGCTTTTTAAGGAGCCGGACGCAGGAGTTTACAAACTGTTTCCGCGTGTTTTCATCCATTTCTTCCGGCACGCCCATGTCTTGCTCGTCATTCCCATAACGCGCGATTTCAGCGGCTATAATGGCTTTATATACCTTTGTGAGTGTATATTTTTCAGACTTGTGAGCACCGTCATCCAGTACGATTCCGTCATTAAGGTAAAACCTTTCTCCGGCGTCTTTCGTGACTGCATCCCAAAACGCGTCCTCGTTGCCGCTGACATCCCCGCGATCCCAATAATCATCTGGGTATCCCATGATCTCGTTTTTTTTGAAACTGACTTCATAAAGCGCCGGCACATCCACTTTCGAGTAAGTGTATCTCGTATACGAAACATCATCTTCCGTGTAATTGTATGCATCTATATGCGTAACGCAGTGGCGCCCTGGGACAACGCCGTGAGTGTTCCTGAAATAATCCCTTACTTCTTTCAGTTTTTTCCCAAGTTCCTCATTCATCGCTTCTACAGCTTCTTTCCCGGGAGTGACATTTTTATCCGGGTCGCCATCTGCGCTTGGGAATAACTCTGTAAGAAATGCCGTAGGGAGAAGCGGTACCATTACAATTGATCCGCCAATGCATCCTGCAAAAATAAAAAATCCAATGATAAGGAAGATGACCGGCGATATCTTTGAATCGCTTGATTTTGAGCTCTTATCTTCAGAAGTATCTACCATCTTCTTTACAACATTCTTTACGGCAGATACAGCTGCTCCCACCCCGGCAGTTGCTGTGCCGCTCGCGGCTGTTGCGGCGGCTTCGGTAGATTTTTTTACTGTCTCCTTTGCTACTTCCTTTGCGGTTTCTTTAACAGCCTCCTTGGCAGTTTCTTTCCCAGCTGCCTTCGCGGCTTCTTTAGTGCTTTTTGCCGTAACGCGGCCGCCTTCTTCAATGCCGTTCTTTGTTGCGGCTGAGGCTGTCTTTACCTTATTGACGCCGTTCGTGTTAAATGCACTGTTTTCCTTTGCAGAGACCTTCTGCCCGGGGGCATCTTTTCTGGGGTCGATCCTGCTGGCAAGGTCCTGCGCGCGCACTCGTTCGCTCTGTTGTATGATCTGAGAGTGGTTTATTGCCTCGCGTTCGAGTTCTTTGGCAGCCTCAGCTTCTTTACGTAATCTTACCTTCCCGTCTATACTTGCTTCGACCTGGGATATATCAGACCTGACGCGCCCTTTTCTGTCCAAGATCCCGCCTATCTTTTGATATGCATCTTTTACGTTCCCGATCATGCTGCTGATCGGAGAAGCGATGGTCTGCATACCGGAACGTGCCGCATCGGAACTGTCATCCTGGTGCTGGCCCTGTCCTGCGCTTGTTATCCCGCCGGCTACAGCTGTCACGCGGCTTCCTAAGTTTTTCGCGATGCTAAGGGCTTTACCGTTGGATGGCTTAGTAGAGATTTTTAAGGCATTAGCGCGGCTGGTGGCGGTTGTTTTTGTCAATCCATCAGCCATCTGCCCGGCATTCAGTTTCTTTTGAATGGCTTGCTTAAGCTTATTAGCCTCATAAGCGTTTCCACCGGCTGTTGCATAAAGCTTTTTTGAGTTCACTATCTGCTGCAGCTCTTTTTGCGACAGCCCGTTCATGCGGTATCTCGATAATATGCGGTCTGCTTCATTAGAAGACATAGCTTTATCGGTCGAGACCGCCAGGAGATCCTTTCTATCTCCATTTGTTACGCGGTTACCGAGAGAGGCTTTATTTTTTGCTTCGATCCTCTGGCTCTGATGGATCTGCCTTGCAGTCTCTCCGGCTTCTACGCGGCGATTGGAAAACGAATTTTTCGCTGCTTCCGTGCGTCGGAGTGTAGACCTGTCATCAGATGCCGTCGCCGACATACGCCCTTTTTCAACAACTGCTTTTTTGTCTCTCCCAGTCTCGGTAAGGCGGTTAGCCTCCTGTTGGGAAAGAACGGATTGACGCATGCTGTCTTGCTGTTTTTGGTTCTCATATGCTTTCTTTCCACGGTCCGTTCCTGTTCTTTGGTCTGTCTGAAAACGCGACGGCTCCTTTGCAAAGGCTTCCTGTTCCCTGGCTGCCTGCAGCCTCTTTTCTTCGATCCGGGAAAGATTTTCTTTTTCGGCAGATGACCTCTGGGCTTTAGTCCGCTCTAAATTTTTCCGCCGTTCTTCCTCCGTAGTCCTTGCAGCGTACTTTCTCTTTTCCTGCCGTGCCTCTTCTTCACTCGCCGCAGTGATCTTTTCCATGTCAACAGATGATTTTTTATCATTCTCTGCTTTTACCTTATCAGACCCGAAAGACATGGTACGTTCGGCGATACTTCTGTCAGAGTCGAGAGACGAATTCTTATCGCTCTGTGCTTTTACTTTTGCGGCGTCGCCCTGGTTTTTCTTGCTTTCTACCTTTTTCTTTTCGGTTTTCTTCTTCTTTGCATCGGCTTTCTCGAGATCGTTCTTTCGATGTTCTTTCATCATCTTTGAGAAGTCGATCTCCGCCAGAGGAACAGCCCCGGGGTCTTTCTTCTTCTTTACCTCAGGGATAATGTCTTTATCTTTCTTTTTCGGGTCTTTAGTCTTTACATTTGTCTTTTTCTGCGTGGTATGAGTAATATTACTTCTGTTTTTTCTATCGGCAGTGTCTTTACTCTTAGCCCCGCCTTTCAGTTTCTCCTCAATTGACTTACTCAATGCTTCCTGTTTATCGGAAAGCTTGGAGTATTCGTCTTTATTCTTCTCTCCCTTTGGCTTTTCATTTTTGCCCTTTAAGGAAACTTTGCCTGCTTTATCAGGCTTATCCTGGTCTTTTTTGACGTCTGATTGATCTTTATCTTTCTTGTCTTTACCGTCTTTATCCTTTTTATCGTCATCCGGCTCTTCTTTGGTTTCTTCTTCTGGTTCTTCCTTATCGGCGCGGTCTTTAATGTCTTCCCTGCCGGGTTCAGACCACTCCTTAAGCCCGTCTTTACGGAGTTCATTTGTTATCTCTTCTTTATCTTCGTGGCCAAGGGCTTTTTCCTTTTGCGTTTCTGCCTCTTTTTGTGTTTCGTTTTCAACACGGGTATCCTTATTTTCTGGAACATCCGGTTCATCTGATAAAGCACGATCTATAGGCGCTCTTGATGCGTCAACTTCATCCAGGCTGTCACTGATCTCAGGGCCTTCGGGTTCAGGATCATCCAGTTCGACTTCTTTTGACTCAAAAGCAGCTTCTTCATAACCATGGTCTTCGTTCGGATATCCAATGGCTTCATATTCCAGTGAGTTTGGCTTTTCGCTTTCTTCCAAAAATTCAGCCGAACCCGGTTGTTCCTGTATATACTCGGGTTCTTTTAGCTGTTCTGTTATTTGCCCATCCTCTTCAAAGCGTTCAACATCAGACAGGTCTTCTTTTCTATCCTCGTCTGGCCTTTCGCCTTCCCTTTCCAGTTCCTGTTCCCGGTTATGCCGGATAAGGTCATCATGCTCGGTTTGTTCGGATTGTTCCTGTTCGTCATTTTCTGCCTTTTCTTTTACGGCAACGCTTTTCTCTCGGGTGATCCTGCCTTCACGTTCGACCTTCTCGGCTTCTTTAGACACCCTAAGCAAACGCCCGCTGATCTTCTCAGCTGCGCGTATGGTTGCTTCAATACTCTGTTGTGCTTCGTTGTTTTCGTCGATAGATGCCACAATGATCTCCTACAAGCCGGAAAAGCCGCTTCTTCGGCGGCTTGTCCTAAAATTATTCATCTGTTCCTTTTATTTCCGGTTCCTGTTCGTTTGAATGTGCCATAAATTCCTTGGCCAATCGCTCGTTTTCCGCGGCGATCTGTTTTCTGTACGCCTCTTCGCGTTCCTGTTGTTCCCGGATGAATTCCGGGTTCTCCCGGTTCTTTTTCTTAAGTATCGTGTAGGCAATATGAGAGACGAGGAACAAGATCACCATCACGACAGTTATTATGAAAGCCGGACTTGTTAAATAGTCTTTCATGGTTCTTACCCTCCTTTTCCTACATCTCTGCGGGGCTGTGTGATGCATCATGCGCGGTTGTTATCGCGTCATATACGATATTCCCTTTCGGAAATTCGTACTGGAACGGCAAGGTTATCTTCCCGTTATAGATAAGGCCCTGCCCCATCCGAGCTTCTGAGATATGATCCAGCTGCGAATCTGATAGCCGTAAGAGGTTCTGTAAATTCTGCCGGTCTGTTGCGGATTCGTACAGCATGATGATGAAACTCGTGTTATTGAAGATCGCTCGTCCGGAGTCGCTATTGAAGATCTCCTCTGTGTTTTGCGTAATACCTGTAGGTACGCCTTTCCATTTTCTTGCCATTTTCCATATCTGCTTCATAAATGCTGCAGACGTTTCTGTAGAAAGGAGAAGATGGAATTCGTCGATATAGAACCATGTAGATATCTCTTTACGCGAGTTATCCATCATGCGGGTCCATATATCGTTGATACAGATATGAAGCCCAAGAGGGCGCATGCCAGACGACAGTGACTTAATGTCATACACTACAAAACGTGAATTTGTCTGCACGTTTGTCCTTCGCGCAAAGGTCTTAAATGATCCCATGGCATACGACTCGAGGTATGTGCATACGTCATCTGCGAGTTCGCTTTCCTGGCGCTCCAATTCTTTATAAAGGTCTTGGAGAGTAGGCGCGATCTCCGGATCACACGTTGTACCATCGGTCCTTTGAGCGATATCCTCGATATACGGGCGGTAGATCTTTCTTACACAACGGTCGACGACAGACCTTGCTGCGGGGTTAATGGGCCGCCCATTTGCCATAAAGTCCAGCATACTCATCACAAAGTCAGATTTTGTCGCGATCGGATCATTCCCGGATTCTTCGTCATTTGTGAGGTCAAGATCCAATGGATTAAGGAATAAACTTCCTCCCGTCTTAAGCTCGATCCGGCTTCCGTTTAATGCATCACAAAGCGGGTAATACTCTCCCTGCGGGTCGATAACGAAGACTTGGGCATCCGGGTGGTTCAAAAGGACATTCACCATCTCCAGTTTCGCCGTAAATGACTTCCCTGACCCGGAAAAACCGAAGATAAGCCCGTTATAGTTAGGACCTGTCATACGGTCATAAAGGATCATATTCTTTGTCGTCTTATTAAGCCCATAGAAGATCGCATTTTTCTGGTTCAATTCCCTGGATTTATACGGCAGGAACACAGATGACGTTTCCGATGTATACATCCTGTCGACAAAAAGCTCATTCAGGCAGTACGGCATACAGGTGTTGATCCCGAACTCCTGCTGGTTCCTTATCGGCTTTAACGCGCATAAGAAACGGCCTGCGATCGTCTTTGCCTGTGAAGTGAACTCTTCTAAAAGCAGTTTTGTCTCGGCGAAGATAGCGATCGTAAACGTCATAAAGATCACCTTCTGGTTACGCCTGGTAATATCGGAAAGCAGTTCATTCGCGCCTTCTACTGCCTGTAAAAGATCCGGTGATACATCACCGCCATACCCTGCCTGGGTATAGCTCTTAGACTTGGCTGCCTGTTCGCCTTTAAGATCCGCGATCCGGTTTTTTACCAGTTTGGCTGCGTCCTCTGTGCTGTAGCACTCGGAGTTGGTCGAGATCAGCATATTGCACTGTAAACCGGAAAGCTCTGCCATGAATTCAGACGTCATGGAAGCAGCCACATGGTCTAAGTACATAACCCGGCCAAACATGTCACCGAACATAAAGTAGTCTTTGCCGGTAAAATCAATCCCTGAGGGCCCGATCACGTCTTTAATACTGACACCTTGCTTTTCAAGGGTCTTTAAGGTCCGCATATGTGCCTTTTCCTTGCTGTTCAGATCAGCGGCATAACGGCCTTCTGTTGTTACATAATCGTCAATGATCGGGAAACGGTAGTCGTAATCCAGGTTATAGATGTCATAAAGGAGCTTCATGCGCTCTAACGGCGACATCGGCCGCGTATCGCTTCCAGTGATCTTACGGATGCCATTGGATACCTGGGTATCGATACGGCGGAATGTATCTGTTGCATGATCCAGGTTGTCATCTTCAATCTCGATCGTAAGGTATTTGTCCTGCGTGATCGAGTTATTCCCTTTGCACAACTGGTCAACAAGGACTCCGTTCATAACATGCCGGTACGGGTTTAAGCCGTCCTGGAACATGCGGAAACGAATGTTATCCATAGTGATCGCCTTGTCGATCTTGTGCGAGAAGATGGTAAACTGCCATTTTTCGTTTTCATTAAACGTATTCTGGAACTCCTCAAAGTTCGCGAAGATTGTGGCTTGCTCTTCCGGAGGCGCCATCTGATAGTTTATATCTTCCAGATAGTACTGCTTTGTGAAATGCCCCGGTTTTGTCTCCATTATCCCCTGTGGCGTGATCCCGCGGAATGGAAGCGTTTCAGCAACATTTTTCGGTAAGCTTTCAATCTTGCCGATCTTTTTTAATACTTCCTTTACGTTTTTTGGTTTCTTATTCTGTGTTGCCAATGTTCTTAGGTTCCTCCTGTCATCGATATACTTTGTTTTCCGGGCGTTTACTGTATTTCACGAGTGTAATGCCCTTCTTTTTTGCCTTCAGGTATTCTTCCCGTTTCGCCTTTGGCATCTGCCGTATACGCTGTTTTTCCTTTTCTTTCTTTAAGGCTTTTCTTGGCCCGACATAGCTCATATCCCGTTTTTTTCGTTTCTGCGGGGTCAGAAATTTCTTGTATATGAACCGAATAGCCAATGTTTCAAATTTCTGACCCTGTGACTTAACCCAGCCGCACAAGATGATCGGGATTGCAAGCGTAAGCCCTAAAATGATCCGAAGGGCAATGTCCCCCGGGACGAAAATTATGATCGGCGCCGCAATGCCTGCGGCAATGGCGAGACACAAGACCTGCCGGAAGGTAAATGAACCCATGAATTTTGTTTCTTTTTTCCGTATATCTTCATTCATCTGAACTATGATCATTTTTCTTACTCCTTACGTCCGGATAAAAACCCCTTATGCGTTTGCATGTATTCCTGCTCATCTATACCGCGGAAATCTATCTCGCCCTTATTTGCTTTTTCCCGGATCCTTGTCATTTCCTGATCGATCTTTTCATATTGCTGTTTCTTCACCCGGGAAAAGGCTGCTGCCGGGCCGAGGCTCATGAGTTCATGCATTGTGTCATGTAAACCGTCCATTATCCCCTCAGCGTTTACCCGCCTAAATAGTTCAGACAGGATATATAAAGAAGCTGTTGCGCCGGCGATGATCTCTACGAGATTGTCGTAGGCAGTCTGGTCTTTTGCCGTTTTGACCTTCTCTATTGAAAGCCCGATATTTTTCCATAAATACGCTTTATACTCTGCCGCGTCATAAAGACAATACGGGTCGGTGTTTCTGATATGGTATGCTGCCTGCCGTGTTTCGCGGGAAATAGCGCTTATCGCTTCTGTCCGCTGGTACATAGCGGCTTCTTCCAGTTCTTCAGTTGATCTGCAGTCATAAAACGCCGAGCGTATGCTCTGAAGGACTTCGTTATACGATTCTCTGAATTCTTCTACTTCAATTCCCAACCTTTACACCCCGACAATGTCATTTGCGTATTCTCCGCCTTTTGATATAAGCCCGATACCGGCAAAGCCTGTGACTACGGAAGCGCTCCAGGTGCCTATGCTTTCAAATCCTGTTAGTGTAAATGACGCATTGATTAGATTTAGCTGCACTTCTGCAACCAATGCTCCTACCAGCATGGCAATAATTATCTTGATATATGTGGCAAGGTATTTCTTTAAGTACCTAGCTCCCGGGCTCCTTAATCCTTCGCCGTAGATATCCACAACAGCAAATGGAGAAAATGCTAACCGGATCCCCAGTTCAAGGATGATCGAATAACACATGAAACTTGCTATGATCGACATGATCCCCGATGCAAGCTGAGGTCCTACCAGCATCATCCACATGCTGATAAACTGGAAAATCGTCAAACCGTCCGGGTTATATCCATGTGAATTGCATAAGGTTTCATACATCCCTCCGGTTTCCAGTGCGTCTCCCATAGCTTCACTTACGATCCCGCTCGTGACTTGTTCTATCAGTGCCATTCCAAACTTGGATATTAAGGCAATTATCTTTGTTGTATTTGCTACAACGATACCCATAAGCGCTAATTCACGAAGCCCGCGTATGATCGCCTCTTTATCATCCATTCCCCGTTCGATATTCTGGAATATATGCATAAGGAAGAAGATAAACAGGAAAAACCCCGAGCATCCGCCTATTACCTCAAATATAACCTTAATCCCGGAAGCTATTTCTGAGGAGTTTGGATCGATCGTGGCAAATGCAGCGTTTCCTGAATTCATTATGCTGAAAATGACGGTAGGAACTCCTGATTCGATTACTGCTACCTGCCCGCGAATAATATCTTCTCCGGTGGCGTTTGCGATAGGAAGCATAAGGATCAAGATGGCTACAACGACAAAAGCGCATATTGCCTTTTTATTAATCGAGCGCATATTGCTTTTGTCGAGAGCAATTTCACATACCATTTCTTTCTTACCTCCTTTTACCTCTCCGGATTTATCTTTGAGAGTTTCATAAGATCCAGTCCCTTTGTTTGGACCGGCTCGAAGTTTTTGGATTTCGCAACATCTATGGCGTTCCTGAATTTCATGTCCATAAGAAGGTTGTCACGTCTCTTCTCAAAGTCTTCCTTTTCAGACTTAACATCAAACGGTTTGCTTCCCTTGCTGATCTCATTTATCTTTTCATTCGCTTCTGGTGTATCAAAGGATTTCTCGGCGTGTTTCCGTAAAATCGCCTTTTCATCCACTTCTACCCCGTTTCGTTCACATTCATCGATCTCGCTGATCGCCTCTTTTGTCATCTCTGCAGACCGTTCACGAAGTTCGTCATTTATATCCGCCAGTGCACGGATATCTTCACTGACATCAGTGAATTCATTATCAAAATCCATGCCATAGGACTGTTTTGCGTCGATCATTTCTGCCCGGTTTTCGATCCGTGCTGAAATCTGGTTTACTTTATTCTCCAGGTTTTCGACATACCCCTCCGGGAGTTCGATCCCTGCTTCCTTTAGATCCTCTATCTGCTGGACCATGATCGCGCGCTGGTTATTCAGTTCAGCGATGATCTCTGGCTTCAATTCTTCAAATCTGCCGTTGGCGATATCGTCTTTCATGTCATCGATTGCCTGCTCGGCGAGATCACGAGCACTTTTCTCCATTTTTTTTATCAGATCGTAAAGCGCCTTTAGAGCATCCTTTAATTTTCCAACCGTTTTTTGCCAGCCTTCTTCAAAGGCTGCTATATCGTTATTTGGCATGCCAGCCTCCTTTCTTGGATCTTTTTTCCCCTAAAATACGGGGAGGGAATTAATTACCCTCCCCGTTTGGAGCGTTTATGCTTCTTAGGCTTCGAAGCTAATGTCCACCCAGTCGGCAACGGGACCGGAAAACGTGATCGCTGCTGTTCCTACACCAGCCAGGATAACCGCTGCTGTGATCTGGCCTTTCGCTTTTGCCATAGCCGGGCCTTCGCCTTCTTCCTTTGCCTCGGAGTAAGCCATCAGGCCGGTCACAAGGCGGATCCCGCCACCAACGATAGCGATGCCACCGAGTACCTTAATGGCGATCGAAAGGATCTGCCCGCCATCCGGGCCTTCTGCGAATGCCACAGGCGATGCAAAAAGCGCTGCTGAAGCGATGAGCGCAGTCTGGAGTACGCGTGTGTGGACCTTACTCGTGACTGTTGCCAGCGCGCAGCGTGCTTTTGTGACCATTGCCTTTGTTTTTGCAATCATTGTTTTAAGAATTTTCTTCATTTTTTTACCCTCCTTAAGGTTAAATAACTTTCCATCTCTTATAGGATGAAAGCTGTGATTAAAAAATGCTTGTTTATGCCGTCATGCTGTAAGTCATTACATCAAGCGGCGGTAATTCGAGCTCGATCATGGTTTCTACGGCCTCTTTGATCTGCTCGTCTGTAGCATCGCTTCCAAGCCCCATCGCTTGGCAGTAAAGCTGAGCCTTTTCTATGGTCATTTCCGGGGCTTTGCCTCCAAGATCGACGTAGTCCTTATCCATCTTTTTAAGTGCTTCATCCGCCTCTTTCCGGTCGATCTTTGCCTGCTCTTGTTTCTTCTTATTCTCGGCTTTCATGGCTTCCTTGGATTTTTTACTGTTAGCCGTATTGATCGGTGTTTCAGCGTTTTTAGCAAGCTCCGTTGCGGTTGCCGGCCTATCTTTTAAGAACCCTCTGTTTCTGTCGCGGTGTTTTTTCGCGTCCTCGGAGATTGGGATCTCAAATTTGCCGCGGTATTTTTCCGACATCGGGTAGTTCGGGTGGTTCGTCAGTTCATACTTCTTTCCGTAATAAGGACGTTTACCGCGGATACGCACCAGGCATTCGTCTTCCTGCATCATAGTGACCTCGTCTACGGACAGGACTTCTTTGGAATCCTTGGAATAACCCGTGGACCCGCCTCTTGCTCCCGCCTGGTAGTTTGCGGACATAACAGTCGTGGTCCTTTTCCCAAGCATTTCCGTTATCCACTTGATCGTTTCAGAGTCATCGCACCCTAAGAACAGTTTTGTGTCGCAGTTTGCCGCGATCGTGTTCCACTTGTCCTTATAAATGTCCTTTAACTGGCTTATAGCCTGTAAGATGATCGAACAGCTGATCTCGTATTTACGGATCGTAGCTAATTTCTGGTCGAAATCGGGGAGCTGCCCGATATTTGCGAACTCGTCCAGGATAAAACGTACATGCCATGGGCACCGGTCGCCGCACTGCTCTACTTTCAAGTTCTTCACGGCCTGCCTGAATTTCTCGGCAGCTTCTTTCGTCCCACGCCAGCCTATCTTTGTCCCGTCTTCGGCGCGTATTTCCCAATAGTCCTTTTTCTCGTTGTATACGGGCTCCGGGGCTGTCGCAGCCTTCTTTACAAACGCTTCTGCTCGCATTTTTGCGATTTTTGAACACTTTGCTATACCTTCACATGGTTTTTCCATCTCGGCTTTGATACATTCAGCGCATTTCTTCCCGTGGTCATCGTTCCCGCATATCTTTAATTCAGCCTGTTCGACGTGGATGATGTTCCTTTTCCCGAGCTTGCAGCTCCAGCCGAAGCCTGCCCGCTTCTCTACGTATTCATAAAGCGAAGAAAAGAGCTGAGAATATAGCATGGATACGATAAAGTTAAAGGTCGTGTCAGCCGTCGGGATAATGACAAACAGGGCTTTTTTCGTATCCGCAAAGGTCTCGAAATGGAAATCATCTGCTCCGGTCAGGTACTTGATGTCAGACAGCTTAAATGTCTGAAGCCTTGTTCCGACAGAGATAAGGAAAGACTTCATCGTTTTTCCTGCGGCGATCTTAAAGGTCTTGTACTGTTTCACCGCGAGGTTATCCGGGTCTTCCTTTTCCAGCTGTTCGAACAACACATCCAAAGGTGATTTTTCCTGCGATGCGTCGTCTTCACTGATCTGAGCCAGGTTGACCATCTCCGTGATAAGCTCAAAGGTCTGTTTTTCCGCCGGCGCTGTGTGCCTTAGGTACAAAATGATAGCTTCCAGGATAAGCCGTTCGCCGTTTTCCCAAAACTGGTCTCCGGAATGCGAATCCGGCGGAGTTGTGTTTTTGATCAGCGTATTGACGAGCGTGAAAACATCCTTCTCCTCATTTATATAATGGAA
>JAEEGL010314235.1_pt1 | contig 40204 bp, 34 predicted proteins | sample 9134231 | NCBI WGS metagenome assembly JAEEGL01 (sample SAMN16246548, study PRJNA631951) | gut metagenome | biome: gut microbiome; feature: rumen; material: fiber-attached | host: Bos | place: Iran: Karaj | collected 2018-10
ATCTTCATCTACATCGCCATCCGTTTCCGCAACTGGCAGTTCGGTATGGCCGGTGTCTTCGCCCTGTTCCACGACTCCTTCCTGACCATCGGTATGTTCTCCTTGTTCTACAAGGTGCTGCCGTTCACGATGGAAATCGACCAGAACTTCATCGCCGCTATCTTGACGGTGATCGGTTACTCCATCAACAATGTGGTGGTCATCTTCGACCGTGTGCGTGAGAACTTGGCTCTGTACCCGAAACGCAGCAACTACGCCAACTTCAACGCCGCTATCAACGGCACGTTGGGCCGTAACGTGAACACCGCCGCCACCACCTTGGTCACCCTGTTGGTGATCTTCATCTTCGGTGGTGAGGTTATCCGCGGATTCGTGTTCGCCATGTTCGTCGGTATCGCGTTCGGTACATACTCCGGTATCTTCGTGTCCAACCCGTTGGCTTACGATTTGTTGAAGCTGAACAAGAAAAAAGCCGATCGCGAAGAGGAACTGAAAAAGTAAGTTTGCGTCAATATAAATATTGCAAGGGGGGTCGGTGTGACTCCCCTTTTTTTTCGGCGAATTTCGCCGTGCTGATGTATGTCTCGCAAAAGGTGAAGAGGAACAAGGTCGAATGATTATTATCAACAATTTTTGTTCAAAAAAAAACGGTATTTCGGTGTCGTTTCTTTTATAAAAAACGTATTATTGCATCCCGTTGAAAGCAGTCTGTTTCCAACATCTAATGTTTTAATAACCAAGTAAAAACCTTAAAATTATGGGCGGCTTTTTCGGTGTTGTATCGACCAAACCTTGTATTGCAGATTTATTCTACGGGGTGGACTATCACTCCCATCTCGGGACAAAACGCGGCGGAATAGTTACTTACCACAAGGATCTCAAACTATTCCGCCGTTCTATTCATAATATTGAGAACACCTATTTCAGGACCAAGTTCGATGATGAAATAGGAAAATTCATTGGAAATTCCGGTATCGGGGTTATCAGTGACACGGATGCGCAGCCTATTGTTGTGAACTCCCACCTTGGCCGGTTCGCCATCTCCACGGTGGCTAAAATCAACAACGTCAAAGAGTTGGAGCAGGAGTGTCTGGACTGCAACCAACAATTTACCGAACTCAGCGCGGATGCCACCAACCCTACCGAACTTGTAGCCCTGATGATCACACGCAAACACGATTTTGTGGAGGGCATACAATATGTATATAGTAGGATAAAAGGTTCATGCTCAATCCTGATTCTGACTGAGGATGGCATCATCGCAGCCCGCGACTATTACGGACGCACGCCCATCGTGATTGGCAAAAAAGATTCTGGGCGCGCCATCGCTTTCGACAACCATAGTTTCTCCAATCTTGACTACCAGACGGATTATTTCGTCGGGCCGGGCGAAATTGTTAAAGTGACCGCCGATGGAATCCAACAGCTGCTCGCCCCGAACAAGCAGATGCAGATTTGTTCGTTCTTGTGGATTTATTATGGCTATCCGTCTGTGAACTACGAAGATATTAACGTGGAGAGTGTCCGCTATGGCCTCGGCTACGCCATGGGCAAAACAGACGACACGGAGGTCGATTTCGTGGCACCCATTCCGGACTCCGGTATCGGTATGGCCATCGGTTACTCCAACGGCAAGCAGATTCCTTACCAGCGCGCGATGGTCAAATACACGCCCACTTGGTCCCGGAGTTTTATGCCTTCCAACCAGGATATGCGCGAGCATGTGGCCAAAATGAAGCTGTTGCCCAACCGCGACCTGTTGAAAGGCAAACGTGTCGTTTTTTGCGACGATTCCATTGTGCGGGGCACGCAGTTGCGCGACAACGTGAAAAAGATGTACGAGTGTGGCGCCAAAGAGGTGCATATTCGCATCAGTTGTCCGCCGTTGCTTTACGGTTGCGAGTTTCTCAACTTCTCGGCTTCCAAGACGGAGATGGAGCTTATCACGCGCCGTGTCATCGAGGAGTTGGAGGGTGACAGCCACAAGAACCTGCATCGCTACATGGACAGCACCACGCCCGAATATGCCAGGATGGTGGAGATAATCCGAAAGCATATTGGCGTGGATACGTTGAAGTTCAATACGTTGGACACCATTACAAAAGCCATTGGCTTGCCCAAAGAACGCATCTGCACCCATTGTTTTGATGGATCATCATTTGGACTCTAACTTCTTGTAGAGACGTTTCAGGAAAAGAGACGTTTCAGGAAACGTCTCTACAACGGCAAAATCAGAATAAAATTGGATTATGGCAACAGAAAACTACCTCCTTCTCGGACAGAAGAAGCGTCTGATTGAGTTGCTCCGACAAAAGGGCATCACGGACGAGAATGTGCTTGCCGCTTTCGATAAGATGGAGCGGCATTTGTTTCTCGAGTCGTTGCTTTGGCCTCGTGCGTATGAAGATGAAGCCTTGAAATTGGCTACGGACCAGACCATCTCGAAGCCTTCCACGGTGGCGTTCCAGTCGCAGTTGCTGGAGGTAAGCAAGGGGATGAAAGTCCTGGAAATCGGCACAGGTTCGGGGTTTCAGGCGGCCATTTTGTATGCCATGGGGGCGCGGGTTTTCACAGTGGAGCGGCAAATCACGCTGTTCAACCGCACGAGGCCGCTGTTGAGCAAGCTTGCGCCGACTGTCATCACGCGTTATGGAGACGGCTTTAAGGGGTTCCCGCAGTTCGCGCCCTACGATCGGGTGATTGTGACTTGTGGGGCTCCGGAAGTGCCTCATGCCCTTGTTGACCAACTAGTTGTAGGTGGAATTATGGTGATTCCCGTTGGTGAAGAGTCACAAATCATGAAACGAATCGTAAAAGTCAGCGATTCGGAATATGAAGAGGAAGATTTCGGGGATTTTTTGTTTGTCCCGATGCTGAAGGAGCAAGTCAGGAAATGACTAATTTACGTTTAGCTCGTGCGCCCCGCTCTCTTCAAAACGCGTCACTTTGATGTTCCTATTGCTTCCGTCTGCCGTTTTGGTGGTTATCCCGTAGTCATAATAGTCGGTGTAATGCAGCAAAGAACAGATGTATGCTGTGTCGATTTTCTTTAATTGTTCATCGTAGAATTGTCGTGCTTTTGCATCCGCTTCGGCAAGGCTTTTGCCCTCAAAAGTGACTATCTTGTTGCATTCCACGTTGGTTTCAAAATAGTCAAGCAACATATTCCATTCTTCTTCGGATCCTTGGATGGATCCGTACTGGAATCCTACACATCCAATGGAATAATCAATTTCAAAGATTTCGTGGCGGCAACTTCCTAACAGCAAGGTTGCGCACACTATGGCAAAAAGGGCAATTTTTTTCATAATCAGTGAGTCTATTTGTATTTGGCAAAGATATAAGTTTTTGTCTGATTTTTTTTTATTTTTTCAAGGATGTAATCAACATCTTTTTGTTACTTTTGCACCCCTAAAAAAGAAAGGATGAAAATTACTGGATTTATTTTTGCGGCAGGATTGGGTACACGGCTCTATCCCCTTACGGCCGAGAGACCGAAAGCGTTGGTCAAATATCAGGGGAAAACGTTGTTGGACAATGCTTTGGACAAGATGAAGGCATGTGATGTCACGGATGTTATAGTCAATGTGCATCATTTTCCTGACATGATCATGGAGGCGGTTGGAAGACATCCTCTTTCTGGGAGAATCCGCATTTCCGACGAACGGGCGTATCTGCGTGACACCGCCGGCGGGGTGAAGTTCGCCGAACCTTTTTGGCAAGGAAGCGATCTTATACTCTGCTATAATGTTGATATACTGTCTGATATAAACCTTGTAAAGCTGATAGATTATCACGTCCGCCATCGGGCGGAGGCTACGTTGGCGGTTCGGAACCGGCAGACGCAGCGGTATTTTCTGTTTAGCGGAGAGGAGTGTGCATTGTGCGGTTGGGAGAACATCCAGACGAGGGAAAAAATTGTTGCAATAGAATCTGTGAATCCTATTCGATTGGCTTTCAGCGGGATACATGTTCTAAATACCGATTTCGCCCGTAGAATACAGTCCGTCGAAAAGTCCTCTATCACCCGTTTCTATCTTGATGAGGCAGAAAAACATCGTGTTCTCGGCTATGTCCATGACGAAGACACGTGGCAGGACGTGGGAAAATTCCAAGAGTTCCACAAATTCCTTTCATGATTTTTTTAAACAGTGTAAAAAAAAGGAATATTCTTTTTTTTCAAAAAATCAATAGTCGAAAAAAAATTTTTTGAACTTATTTTTTGTTAATTTTGCGGGTTGAAAAAATAGCAGAGTGTGTTCCGCTAAAATATTCATATTAAGTATGATAAACTAAAACCAAATTTCAGAAACTGCAAATGGAGAAAGAACTACCCTCATATACAACGGTTTGGAGCCAATGTTTGGAAATCATCAGAGACACTGTTTCTCCTGAGGTGTATTCCACTATCTTTGAGCCGATAAATGCTGTGTCGTTGGATAAGAAGCAGCTCACCTTGGAGTTGCCAAGTTTGTGGTACAAGGAGATTTTGGAGGAACAGTACGTGGATTTGCTGCGCACTGCCATACGGAAGCTGTTGGGTAATGATGCGAAGTTACGTTACAAGGTCTTGATGGAGCGCGGGAAAACCCCTGAGCAAAATTCCACGGTCACCATCCCCTCCACATCTCGCAAGGCGGTGAAAAACCCGCTCATGATGCCCCCGTTGGATGTCAACAGCATGGATCGGAAGGACATCCCCGGCCCATTTGTCGTTCCCGGCATCAAAAAGCAACGTATTCCGTCGAATCTTTCGGAAACGCTTACGTTTGACAACTATGTGGTGGGCGACTGCAACCGACTGGCATGTGCTGCGGGCATGTCCATCGCCAAAGCCCCAGGGCAGACCCCGTTCAATCCGCTGTTTATCTACTCTGATGTTGGTTTGGGTAAAACGCATCTGGTCAACGCCATAGGCATTCAGACCAAGATCAATTTCCCGGACAAGATTGTCATTTATGTCAGTGCGGATACGTTCTACCAGCAGTATATGGAGGCGGTGAAGAGCGATAATCTCAACGATTTCTACTGGTTCTACCAGGCCGTGGACATGCTCATCATCGATGACATCCAATTCATTTCAGGCAACAAGACGAAGACCCAGGAGGCTTTCTTCCAGATTTTCAACCACCTGCACCAGATGAAGAAGCAAATTGTCATGACCTCCGACAAATCTCCGGTTGACATCACGGGCTTTGAACCGCGTCTGCTGAACCGTTTCAAATGGGGGTTGGCTACTGATCTACAGGCACCCGACTTGGAGACCCGCACCGCCATCATCACAAAAAAATTGGAAAACAATGGCATCGAGTTCTCAAAAGAGGTGATTGACTATCTGGCTTTGCGTATCACCGCAAACACACGGGAATTAGAGGGCGCCATGATTGCCATCTTGGCCCAGGCTTCCCTCAACCATCGTGACATCACGATTGACCTTGCCCGCGAGATGGTGGACAAATACGTGAAGTCCACCGCCAAGGAGATCTCTATCGAATACATCCAAAAGATTGTGTGCGACTACTTTGGCATCTCTGTAGAGGCAATCAACGCTAAGACCCGCAAGCGCGAGATCGTCCAGGTGCGCCAGATCAGCATGTTTTTCGCCAAGAAATACACGCACCTTCCCCTCTCTGTTATCGGAGCCTACTGCGGCAACAAAGACCATGCAACGGTTCTCCATGCCTGCCGTACCATCCGAAACCTCAGCGAGACGGACAAAAAAATGAAACAGTATATCTCGGATATTGACAAAAAGATGAAAATTGGAAATATTTAGTATCGTAAAAAAATAATCTATATATTTGCAGCGAATTTTTTTAGATAGGTAAAATGAAAAAACATTGGGTAAAAAAAGAGCTTCCTGACGAGGCAGTGGTTGCGCAATTGTGTGAGCATCTGCATCTTGAGCGTCCGCTTGCCACTCTGCTGGCACAGCGCGGAATCTCAACCGTGCAGGATGCGCGTGACTTTTTTGAACCCAATATAGAAAAACTCCACGACCCTTTTCTGATGAAGGACATGAATGTCGCCGTGGAACGCCTGTCCAAAGCCATAATACATGATGAGAGAATCATGGTTTATGGTGACTATGATGTGGATGGCACTTCAGCAGTGGCACTGCTATATTCCTTCCTGTGCAAAATCCACGGTTCCGATGCTCACGAGTACGTTAAATATTACATTCCTGACCGTTACACCGAAGGTTATGGCATCACAGAAAAGGGCATCCAGTACTGCCGCGATAACGGGATTAATCTACTTATCTCGTTAGATTGCGGCATCAAGGCGAACGACATGGTGGATCTCGCCAACCAGTACGGTATCGATGTCATCATCACCGACCATCACCTTGAAGGCGATACCCTGCCCAATGCCGTTGCTATCCTAGACCCCAAACGAAAGGACTGCACTTACCCATACAAGGAACTTTCCGGCTGCGGCGTCGGATTTAAGTTGGTACAAGGTTACTGCCAGCGTAACGGACTTCCCGACGAACTTTGGCTGGAACGTATGGACCTTGTCGCTGTCAGCATTGCCTGCGATATTGTGGCCATCACTGGCGAAAACCGCATTCTCGCCCATTTCGGGCTCGAGATGATAAACAAAATTCCACGCATGGGCATCCGTTCCATCCTCGATCAGGCGGGGATTAAAATGAGAACCTATCCTCCGTTCAGTGAGGACACGATATTCACGAGGGTCATTTCCATTTCTGACTTGGTGTTCTATGTAGGTCCTCGTATCAACGCCGCCGGCAGAATCAAGAGTGCCAAGGAGTCCGTCCGACTTTTCATTGTGGAAGATGAAGACAAGTCCATGGAAATCAGCACTCGTATCAATAAGCAGAACAACGAGCGCAAGCAGAAGGACAAGAACGCCACTGAAGAGGCGATGGACATGATTCGGAACTCGCATGAGTTTGAGAACCGTAAGAGCATCGTCATCTACAACCCGCAGTGGGAAAAGGGCATTATTGGAATTGTGGCCTCCCGATTGGTGGAGGAGTTTTATAAACCGACCATCGTTCTGATGAGTTCTGACGACGGGTTGATCACAGGTTCCGCCCGCTCTGTGAAAGAGTTCAACATATACGACGGCATCGACTCTTGCGCCGACCTGCTGGAACATTTCGGCGGGCACAAGTATGCTGCCGGTCTGACCATGAAACAGGAAAATTTGGAGGAATTTTCCCAGCGTTTCGAGGAATATGTGAAGGAAAACTTGGATGAAAAGGCATACGAACCCGAAATCACTGTAGATATGATGTTGAATCTTTCGGAGATTACCCCGCAGTTCCTGAAAAACTTGAAAAAGTTCGCACCGTTCGGACCGGGCAACATGGAGCCCATTTTTGAAACGGACGGCGTTGTGGACGAGGGAAATGCCCGCATAGTTGGAGACAAGCATTTGAAGTGCAGGATATTAAGTCCTTACGAACGGGGAAACTCGATAGATAGCATCGCGTTCAATCAGAAAGCGCTTCTTCCTGTCGTCAGTGATTCAAAACCTTTCAACGTACTATATCACGTGGAGGAGAATCGTTGGAACAATACGGTGACCACACAGCTGAATATCAAGGACATTGAACCGGCGGACAACAGTCAGCGGGGTAGGGTGGCGGATATGCAGGATGATTACGCTTACCGTACCAGCAACGACAAGAAAGATTCCCGTTTAGCATAACACTGCCGCATTATCGTCTTGATACCATGAAAATTGCCGTTAACACACGTCTGCTGTTGAAAGACAGATTGGAGGGTATCGGGCAGTTTACGTATGAGACATTGCGTAGGATTACAAAATTGCATCCCGAACATCAGTTTTTTTTTCTGTTTGACCGGAAATATGACGAATCTTTCCTTTTCAGTGATAATGTAACGCCTGTTGTCGTCCATCCGCAGGCACGGCATCCTTATTTATGGTATCTCTTTTTTGAATATGGTATTCCGTTGAAAACCAAAAGGATAAAGCCTGATATGGTTCTTTCTACGGACGGCTGGATTCCGACCAAGTTGGATGTTCCCATAGTGAATGTCATGCACGACCTTAATTTTCTGCACCATCCCGAGTTTGTCCCGGCCGTTGTGCGCCGTTACTATGACCGTTTTTTTCCGAAGTTTGCCCGAAACGCCACACGTTTGGCAACGGTTTCCGAATACAGCCGTCAGGATATTATCCGTTCGTTCGGGATTTCCTCTGACAAGGTTGATGTCGTTTTTTCTGGCAATAATCCGGCATATAAGCCTCTTCCGGAAGAACAGCAGGGCGAGGTCAGACGAAAACACACGGAAGGGTGTGCTTTTTTCCTCTTTGTAGGGCTTATCCACAAACGCAAAAATTTGGACAATATTTTCAGGGCGTTTGATATTTTTAAGGACAGAAGTTCTGATTCCACGAAGTTAGTGGTGGTGGGTGACAAAAAATGGTGGGCCGGAGAAATCGAGGATACGTATTTGAAGATGTCTCATCGCGATGATGTGCTTCTCCTTGGCCGCCAACCGTTGGATGTTGTCTGTGAGCTGACAGCCAGTGCCATCGCTATGGTTTACACATCTCTTTTTGAAGGTTTTGGACTTCCCATCGTGGATTCATTCAACGCGCATGTTCCCATCATCACCTCCAATGTCACCGCCATGCCGGAGATAGCGGGCGATGCTGCCATCTTGGTAGATCCGAACAACCCTGAACAGTTGGCCGATGCTATGTGCAATCTGCGTCAGGATAAAGGTTTACGAAGCTCGTTGATAGAAAAGGAAATTGCCAGAAAAGGACTTTTTACCTGGGATCGCACAGCTGATTTGCTGTGGAATACGATAGAGAAAGTTTTGCCGTAATTCCCATTTACGAAAAAAAAAGCAGGGCTGAACCCTGCTTTTCTATTTGTCAATACAGTTGCTGATTAAAATTTGCTTTCGTTTTCAATCAGTTGCATGTTTTTCTTGTTGTATTTAAGAATCAGCGCAGATTCGATTACCATACAGATAATCATGATCACAATGGCGACAACCACCATTGTGCCGTGGTTAGCTTTAACGTATAGGGCGCCTTCGCGGAAGAACGTGCAGAACAGGATATAATTCATGAGCCACACGCTGCACAACAGGAATCCCCACCAAATGGACATGTAGATGTTGGAGTTGTCCACTGTGTTTTCGTTTCTTTCGGTGGCACCGATGTTTTCAAGAGCGTAGTCGGTCTCATTCCACACTTCTTTGAAGAAAGAGAGCGGTTTTATGAGGTTGTAGAAGGGAACAAACCAAGCCACGTAAGACATCCAAGGTTTCATACCGCTCTGCATCCACGGAGCGATGGAGTGGAGGTTCTTGTTGTTTTTCGCACCCCAGACAGCGAAAAGGAATGTTTTGAAGAGGAAGGCGACAATGGCCAGAACCGCGATAATCCAGAATTTCTTCTTGGCGGCGGCGTTGTCGGCGTTCAGATTCTCCCAGTTTTGAAGAGCCGGGGTGTATTCTTTTTCAAGCTCGGCCACACTGTTCCAGTGTTCCTCTTGTAGTTTTTTCTTGTCGGCTAACGTCTGCTTGGTGACTTCGATGCTTTCGGCAAGGGCTTTTCTCTCATCTTTGTTGGCGGGAACTTTTTGCTGCAGCGTGTCCAATTTGTACTGGTAGTAAGCCACTTCAGCGCTGTCTTGCCGCAAAGGGTGTTGTGCTGTGGCATACGCTTCGTACAAATCATTGTAGTGTTTGCGCTCTTGGATGACCGCTCTGTTGGTCTTGTCGAATTTCATCAAAAAGAGCATAGAGATGATGAAAAGAACAAGCACCACCACGTTGCAGAGCAGAATAAGTTTGCCCAAAGAAGTGTTATTTGTCAATTTTTTCATACTAAAAATTATTTTATATTACTAATTTTCAAAGATTTAGAAAATCCACTCGCTATAAATTAAGCGTAGCAAAAGTAATAAAAAAATCCATATCTTTATATCATGACGAAAAAAAACAAATCACCAACTATGTCTGAGCTAATTATCAGTTATAAAACATGTATTTTTCGGATAAGTTCGAGAGCATTGGTTGTCCTGATATGCAGGATGTAGATGCCGGCGGGAAGGTGGCGGACATCAAATTTGGCGGTCTGTAGAGACGTTTCCTGAAACGTCTCTACAAGGCGGCCTTGTATGTCGTAGAGAGAGATGTTGTCGATTTCCGTTCCTTCAGATAGCTCCACCGTTAGGAAATCTTGTACTGGGTTAGGATAGATATTCACCATTTTGTCGTATTCGGGAATACCTACGGATTTGGACAATTGCACATTCTGTAGTGTTTTTTCACCGTCGGCGACTGTTGTGACGATGGTTTTCGGGAGATATCCCTCGGCCGAGTAGGTCACGGCATACTGTCCTGCTTTGATAGGGCGGTGGTAGTCGCCGTAGGGTAGGGTAGTCTCCACGTAGGAGTGGTCGAGGTCGTGATTGGTGATGTATATCAGCGCCGACAGCGGCTCGCCCGTCAGCGAGTCGGTGACGATGCCGTGGATGCCGTTGTCCGCCTCGGCGACGAAATTCAGGAATGAGTGGAACGTATAGTCCCAATAGCTTGGCAACAGGTTGGACGATAAGACTTTGTCTTCGCAAACCTCTAAAGTGACGTGGCGGGTGCCGAGATACCAGTTGTGGTAATCTTGCATGGAGCCCGTGATGACATACCAGTCGCCGCCCTCCGTGACCCCATTGTCCTCTTCAGTCATGAAGGTGGCGGAATAGTGGTGGCAGGTGTCGGCGAAGTTATGGCCGACATACTCCCACCAGTCGGCATCAGCGTGGCTGTGTTGCCATGTCATCCAGCTGTCCCACGGGTAGTTGAAAACTTCAGCACCCCCGTGGAGGTTGGCCGCGAGCGTGAAGTTGTGCGCTTCCATGAACTGCATCATCGCCTCCACCTCCGGCTCGTATGATGGTTTTGCCGGATTGCCCACTTCCGGGAAAACACGGTTCAAATCCTCCCAGTTTGCGTTGTACCGTGTGGAAACCGGCCAGTCGTTGATTTGATTGTCGGAGGCGAGGTAGGTGCCGTCAGGGTTGTGCAGTGGACAAATCCAGAGGTCAATGCTGTTGACTAAGTCGGTGACGTATGTATTTGTACTGTAATTTGTTAGAAGATAATCAATCAGCCGGATCATCAGGTAATAGCCGACCACTTCGTCGCCGTGGATGGTGGAGGTGTAGAAAACGGATGGTTTGCCTCCGTTGTCGTTGAGGTTGTTGCTGATATGGGCACAGAGAATACTGTGGTTGTTGGTTGTGGCGGCCAAAATCGTGTCTATCTTGCAGAGTTGCGGATATCGAGTCTGGAAGGTGTCCATCATGGCGAGATAGGTACTGTAGGTTGGATACCGGTTCCAATTCGTAGTCATTTCCCCATAATCATGCGCCATCCTTACAATGGCGCGAGTCGGTGTGTAGGTCGTATATGGGATTTGCTTCGACAGGAAGTTGTCAAATTCCTTGTACGAAAGACTGATACGTGTGTTGAAGGTGTTGTCTGCATTACGTTTCACACGGTCAACGGAGAATTCCCGCGACAACTCCTGTAGCGTTGCGGCATCCACCACGGTTTCCACGTATGTGGCGGGATAGATTAGCTGATTGTTTTGTGCCGTGGCCGAGACGGCGATGATTGCGGTGATTAGGGTGATGATGGCTTTTCTATACATACTTCAACATTTGGAAAGGTATTGTTTGAGGTCGGCGGCTTTTTTTGGGCCGATGACGGCGGCGAGTTCGGGTTCGGTGGCGGCGGTGATTTTCGCTACCGTTTTGAATTCTCGTAGCAGTTTGGTCTTGAGGATTTTTCCGATTCCGGGTGCGTTGTCTAACACAGAGGCGATGCTGGTTTTGCTACGGCGTTTGCGGTGGTGCGTGATGCCGAAGCGGTGAACTTCGTCGCGGACGTGCTGCAACAGTTTCTGTGCCTCGGAACGTTTGTCGATATAAACGGGCAGGTCGTCGCCAACTTTGTAGATGTCTTCCAGCCGTTTGGCGATGCCTACCATCATGAGACGGTCTTCGATGTGGAGGGCTTGGATGGCGTTCCAGGCGGCGTGAAGCTGCCCTTTGCCGCCGTCGATGACCACAAGGTCGGGCAGCGGCTTTTCCTCCTCCAACAGTCGGTGGTAGCGACGGTAGATGACCTCTTCCATGGATGCGAAATCATCGGCACCAACCACGGTCTTGATGTTGAAGTGGCGGTATTCGCTTTTAGCGGGTTTTCCGTCTATGAAGCAGCTCATGGCGGCCACGGGTTCCTCGCCCTGCGTGTTGGAGTTGTCGAAACATTCGATGCGGCGCGGCAACGTCTTCATCCCTAACGCCTCTTGCAATGCTAACAACACGCGCTGGTTGCGCCGGTCGGGATCCACCAAATCCTGACGCTTCTTTTTCTCAAGCATGTAGAAGTGGGCGTTATGGACGGCCAGCTCCACCAACTTGTGCTTGTCGCCACGTTGTGGAACTTGAAGATTCCACCCTTCAGGGATGAGAACAGGCATGAAAGGAACTAACAGACTGGGTGACAGACCGCCTAACCGTTCTTGGATTTCTAAAATGCCGGTCCAGAGCGCATCCTCCCGTGTGGAGTCCAATCGGTTGTCGATTTCTAATGTTTGTGCCTGCACGATGGCACCGTCAATGACACGTAAAAAGCTAATGTAAAAACAGTCGTCATCCTCATCCATGCCGAAAACGTCCATATTGGTAAGGGAAGGGTTCACGACTACGGATTTCCCGATGAAATTCTCCAAAGCCTCGATTTTGCGCTTGACTTCTCCTGCTTGCTCGAACTTCCATTCATCGGCGTATCGCATCATCTCTGTTTTCAACTGCCGCATCACCTCTTTTCGGTTTCCCTTGATGATTTGCATCGCTTTTTCAATATTCTCTTGGTATTCCTCTTGTGTGATGAGGTCGCAGCAGGGGGCGGCGCACTTCTTGATCTGGTATTGCATGCATGGTCGTTCGTTTTTCCGTAGTATTTTGCAGTTGCGAATCGGAAACATCTCTTTGATGAGGTCAAGCAATATATTCATCTGTTTCACAGAAGAATAGGGGCCAAACAGATGCATGGTGGCCGCATCGGGACGGCGTGTGGGGAACACTCGCGCAAAGGGTTCTTTCGTGACGGCAATCCAAGGGTAGGTCTTATCGTCTTTCAGCATGATATTGTACTTGGGCTTGAACTGCTTTATCATACTGTTCTCCAGTAACAAGGCATCCCATTCGCTGTCCACCACAACTGTCTGGATGTCGCGGATTTTCGTCACTAACATCCGCACTTTGGCGGATTCGTGGTCCTTGTTGAAGTAAGAGGAGACCCGCCGCTTCAGCCGTTTTGCTTTCCCGACGTAAATCACTGTGCCTTTGTCATCGTAAAAGCGATAAACTCCTGGCTTTTCCGGCAAGGATTTCAGAATCAGTTTTATATGTTCGGCTATATGGTTCATTGTTTCATCATGTCATCGTCTTTCTTCGTTTCATTGGGGTCGTGAGGAACGGGCATCACGAAAAGGTCTTCGGGCTTCCGGGGTCTATAAGCGTCCAACCATTTGAATCCTTGTAATTTGCGGTCTTTTTCCTCGAATTGCTCATCCGGATAAATTTGTCCGTTCGGGGAGTCGAAATAGCGGATTTGCTGTATTTGGTTGCTGTCTAAATAGATGCGCATCTCGCTGGTGATGGAGGTGTTGATACCGATAAGGGAGTTGTCCTCATCCTGAACGTAATAGACACATTCGGCGTTTCCGACAATATCGACACGATGCAAATCCTTGTCTCTCAAGAAACCTTTGATATTCAATCCTTTGATTTGGTTGAATTCCGAATCGTCAAACAGTCCTCCCACGATGAATCCGGATCTGCACAATTCAATGGTTGAGTTAACGGAGTCCAGAATGAAGAAGCGCACGGTGTCGCCGGAGAGCTGGTAGTTGTCGGACCAGAACACGGGATTGTAGTACATCATCATGATGGAGTCGTTGACGTTGTAACTCATGGAATCGCATGCCCCTTGGATGTTTTTGTGTTGGAACTTGGTGTGGAAGTAAGCGCGCAGAAGAGTGGGATTGGAAGCGGTGTCGAAATCAACTTTCAAGGTGTCGCTGTGCAGAAACAGCGTGTCTTTGTTGTCGTCGATATAGATGACGAGGTTGCTGTCGGTGGCAATTGAGGTGCCCCCTTTCTCGTGATGTTCGAGATAGTTGCCAAGGAGGATGAAGTTGTTGGCGGTATCCACAAACCTGGCGTTGTTCCAGGCCTTGCCGAAACGCAGTTTTTTGTCGTAATACAGACTGTCGGCGGACAGAATCTGGTTCTCCCCTGTCAGCAGGACATTCCCATATAGAACGGAGATGTCGGTGTTGGTGTTGTAGGAGCCGTGTTCGGTGTAAATCGTGTTTTCGTCGCTGACGAGGTGGGTGGGGGAAATGAAATAGGCGGTTTTCCGGGCGACGTTGTATTGAAGTGAGTCGCAGTTCATGACGTAGCTACTGCTGCGCAGTTGGACGTTTTGGTGGAGGTAGGCGTCGTCCGTTGAGGTAAAGTATTTTCCGATGTCGCTGGTCAGGGTGTCCTCGTCGCTGAAGATGCGTGCTCCGGTAGTATAGGAGCCGCAGTCGGTGTTGAGGTCGTAGAACAGACTGTCTGTCAGCAGGTAGGAATTTCCGTTTTCCAGGCGGACTCTTTCGGCGATGGCGGCTTGGCGGATGTTGCCGTCGTAGTAGGCGCGCCGCCCGTACAGTACAACGGAGTCGCTGATGACAATACGGACGGGGTTTCCGAAAGCGATGATGTAGTTTTCCGCGTCGTACAGGTAGGCACTGTCGCAATAACCGACCACATTGTCCTGGGCGAATTTCACGTTCCCGATGAGCCGGTTCGCGCCTGCAAGAACCTCCTCGTCATAGTAGCCCATGTCCGCCCGATAAAGAATCTTGCGGTTTTTCTGGCCGTGCAGGTTGCAAACGCACAGCAGGATGGCTGCGGCTATGACGAAAATCCGTTTCATGTTACTTCAGCAGTGTGGAATCGGTTTTGTCGCTGAGGATGCGATCTTCTTTGAAGATGATTTCGCGGTATATGTTGCCTGAAGGTGTGTAATAGATTTCGGAGCCGTCTTTTTTGTTGTTCTTGTAGTGGGTGGTTCTCTCCTTGAGTCCGTTTTTGTCGTAGAAAGTGACCTCGCCATTTCCGTCCTTGAACTGACCTTCGCCTACCAGGACGCCTCGTTCGTCGTAGTAGTTCCAAGGTCCGTCGAACAGGTCGTTATGGAAGCCGCCTTCAATCTTGATGCTGCCGTCGAGGTGGTAGGCTTTGTGAGGACCGTTTTTTATGCCGTGGACGTATGTGTATTCCTGACTTTTGCAGCCGTTGGCGGTGTACATAACCTCCAACCCTTCAATGGAATCGTTCTCATAAACGCAGTAGGTGTCGAGCTGTCCGTTTTTGAAATAGCGGTGGAATTCACCGTTGCGTTTGCCGTTTTTCATCTCCACCTCTATTTCCACGGTGTTTGGGCGGCGATAGAAATAGATGGTTTTGCCATGCTCTTTTTTTCCTCGGTATTGGATGACGGATTGCTTGTTCCCGTCTGGGTAATAGGTGGTTTCGGTATGCGAGCAGCCGGAGCAAAGCAACGCGATAATAGCAGCAACCAATATGTTATACAGTCTGGTCATAATTTCCGATTTTGGGGCGCAAATGTACATAAAATACGAATACACACGGACAGATGAAATTGACGGTGTAGAGACGTTTCATGAAACGTCTCTACAATTTCAGAGGAAAGATACCTTATTAAACAAAAGTAGAGACACAACACATTGTGTCTCTACAGAAATGTCGGGGTGAGAAGACTCGAACTTCCGGCCTCTACGTCCCGAACGTAGCGCGCTACCAACTGCGCCACACCCCGTCCGTTTTGCGGCTGCAAAAATACACTTTTTTTGAAATAAAAGCGCATTCGGGATTTTTTTATTACGGACACCCATGCTGGTTTTACTCAAATCAGCCTTAACAGACTGATTCAAGCACAATTATAGTCTGTCTTTGGATGGGTTAAAACGCTTTCGGGTTGTTAGGGGCGGACAGGGTGAAAGTTTCCTCACCAGTGAGTTTCAGCACATATACGCCTTTGTTGTGCGCATACTTGACAGCACCCGTGTCGTAGCTGATAGCGGCCACGGCCACGAGCAGCTTCTTGTCCGCGAACTCCTTGTAATATTTCTTGCAGTGTTCCATTTGTCCGAGAAAGTAGTCGATGTCGCGTTTGCCGCAGCGAGTCTTCACCTCCACGATGACGGCTACTGATGTGTCACACAGCGCGACATCAATCTCCATCACATCCTGTCCGTCCTCCTTGGCCTTGTGGATGCCTTCGTAAATGCGGTCGATTTCGATGCCTTCCTTTTTGAATAGCTTGAACGCCGCCGGCTTGCACAGAGCTTCTATCAGACGCCCCCACTCGGTGGTGAACACATTTTTCATCTCCTTGATGGCTTTATTGTTTTCCCTGCTGATTCTTTCCATCCTTGCTTCTCGTTCAGCTTCACGTTCAGCTTGTTCCGCTTTCCACTTCGCATCGCGCTCCACTTGTTCCGCTTTCCATTTCGCATCGCGCTCTGCTTGTTCGGTTTTCCACTGCGCATCGCGTTCTGCTTGTTCCTTGTAATAGCGTTCAGCGCTTTCTTGCATGCGGCGGCCGTTCTCTCTGACCGATTCCAGCAATGCCCCGAAATCAGGGTATTGTGGTGTTGATACTGTTGAATTTTCCATCTGTATTTGTCTTTAGGTTAATAAAAATTTTACGCTGCAAAAATACATTTTTTTCAATTCAGTGGATAATGTTGAAAAATATTTTTTATTTCGTTTTTCTTGTTGTTAACTAATGGAGAGGGTGGCGGTTAAATCCTGCCCTTGCGAGTTGTCCGAAATGAAACGTACATTCGCATTTCCGTCATCCCTAATTTAACAGAAAACCCACCTCCATTCCGTTTAGCCACCACAAAGGACCGAAAACAACACGCACCTCCGACAATCACCGCACTAACGAAAAAGCGAGGCATTTACCGGCCAGACGGAACCTCCTCCCCGCAAGGGCACACCGTAACAGCCGCGAAACAAATCACAATTCACAAATAATTCGTGCTCCGTGTAACAATCCCCCGCATTATTCGTTATAAAGAAAAATTATTTCAAAAATGATGAAACAGATACTCAAATTAAGCATACTGCTACTGATGTTTGTCCCTTGGCAAAAGGTCACGGGACAAGGTGACATTATCATGGGAACTACTTCATTTGTGGGCGACATTGATGACCAGCCGAGGTATTTTTACGATCCCGGTGGCACGGGTTATTTTGCCCAAGGTTTGCGCGATACTATTACGTTGCGTACCAATATGAGTACCACGAAATTGTATGTCTTGTTTGAAGAATTTGCCATGGGTGACGGTGATACGCTGTGGCTCTTTGATGGAGACGCTTCCCAGTGTGATAATAACCATTTAGTTGGGTACTATAATCTTGTGAACTCCCCGAGGGAGCATTTGGCATCGGGAAAAACAATGACCTTTGTGTTTCATTCCGATTCGATGAACATTCCCGGTTTGCAGGATGGTTGGAAAGCACAGGTGTATGCCTATGACACCGTTCCTTTGGAAATCAACTATGGGGAATATACTACTGTAGTTACCAGTAATGCCATCTTCTATGATGCTGGTGGCACTGGAAATATTAATGCAAATGGTGCATCGGTTAATAATTTTACTGAATTCACCTCCCCGTTGGGCACGCATATCAAGTGCGAGTTTACTCAGTTTTCGGTGGGCGGGGTGCTGAAGATATATGATGGCCAATACAATGATGTAGCAAACAGACGATTGATTGGACAGTTTTGCACCTCCACGTTGGATGCCACAACCAATAATATGCCCCCAATTTTCTTTTCTTCTACCGGCACGCTTGCGTTTGAGTATGTAAGTGGCGGTAATGCTGATAACAACAGATCAGGATGGAGAGCCATCATTTCCCAACAGGCGGAGCTGTTTGAGAGTGAAGACGGAAATCCTTGCCCTTCGGTGACAAATATCCCAGGGGGGCTCTACGCTGACTCTCCAGATCCGAAAGTGATTGAGTTCGATTGCTCCAAACCGGTGGTCGTGCTTCAAGCTAATGTGATTGCTACTGGACAATACACCAATGACTATACGGTTAAGCAGATACCGTATAATGAGGAAGAAATGCTATTTGGATATGATGCAGGGCCTAATATTGTGGATGCCAATACGGATGATGAGTGGCTGGGAGCGGTAAATTTGCCTTTTTCTTTCAGCTTTTTCGGTAATCGATTTACTACATTATATCCAAGCTCTAACGGAATTATCTCCTTTAATCCTCATTCCGCTGGGAGTTTTTGCGAGTGGGATACATATGTTCCACCTACAACTCCACCATATTCTACCCCACCTTATTTTTATGCTCACTCTGCTTATGAAGTGTATGAAGATATTAATCCTAATAATAATAGCTGTAGTCAGAACGGAACAATTAACTATGGGGTGGTAGGACAATATCCATGTCGAGCTTTTTTGTTCAATTATAATAATATGGGATTGTTCAGTTGCTGTTCCCAAGGCTCCAATATGTATAACACCTATCAGATGGTATTTTATGAGGGAACCTGTATTATTGACGTGTATATTAAACACCGTGCTTGCTGTACTTCTTGGAACGATGGTTTGGGCGTTATCGGATTGCAGAACAAAACATCCTCGCAAATATTGACTGTGCCTGGGCGTAATTTTAATTCCACATGGACTGTCAACAATGGCGAAGCATGGCGCTTTACACCTATTACCCCATTGGACGAAAATGGTGAATTGACTTGGTATAAGGACACGGTGGATGCAAACCACATTATCAGCTACGATCCGCATGCCAGAACAAATCGCATTATCACAGTAAGTCCAACAGATACCACTATGTATATCTCTGAATATAGGTATATTAATGCAGCTCTTGATGAGATTGTCAAACTTGACACCACTATTATCAACGTGAACATCCCCAGAATCAAGCCGGTGAGCAGCAACGGTGAGACTCCTGTGTGTCCTGGCGATTCTGTGTTCCTGACCGTGGAGATAGACACAACCTTGCAGATCAACCCGGCTCTTTACGGCGGTTATACGTGGAGTACGAGCAAGGCGGACACGTTTGCCATTGACACGGTGTTCGCACCTGTCGGCATAGATACTGCCACCTATTATGTGACGGTGACGTTCGAGAACAGCTGCACTCGGCACGACTCGGTGAAGGTGGCCATTACCCAGCTGGAGATGCCCACCATCACAGGTGTGGGAGGTGTCACGGAAAGGGACTCCATCTGTATCGGAGACTCCTATACGATGACGGTTACGCATCCAACTTCCAACATCTTCGAGTGGAACACAAATCAGACTACCCCCTCCATTACGGTGACCCCGCAGATTACGAAAGAGTATGTTGCCAAAGCCACGATGGAGGGCAACTGTATAGTCGCAGACACGTTCACCGTGGTGGTGATGCCGCTGCCCATCCCTTCGTTTGTCCCCTCCCCGACAGAAATCTTTGTGGAGAATGGGATCGGCACGGTGACATGTACGAATACTTCTAACGAGGATTACGCCCATCTTGTGTGGAATTTCGGGGATGTCAATTCCAATGTCAACGTCATCCAGAACGTTGATGATCCCACGCACGATTACACCCGTTCCGGCTATTACACCATCACAATGACTGCCACAGATTCTTTCGGCTGCGTGGATTCTGTTAAGGCACGGGTCTCTGTTTCCGTTCCATTTTTCTTCTATATCCCTAATGCCTTCACCCCGGATGGGGACGGCATAAACGAAACATTTGCCCCGAAAGGCGAGGGTGTGGACCCCGACCACTATTCCATGCAGATTTTCGATCGTTCAGGTGTGTTGATATTCTCCACGAAAAACCCGTACGACTATTGGGACGGTCGTGGCAAAAATGGACAGATGTGTCCCGAAGGGGTGTATGTCTATAAAATCCTGCTTTATAATCTTAACGAAGAGGACAAGGAATACACCGGCACGGTGACGCTGGTGAGGTAAATAATCTGCAAATAAAAAAGAGACGCACCAACGATGCGTCTCTTTTTTATTTTGAAACGTGCCGTTGGCGCGTCTTTACGATTATTGTCCCGCTTTTTTAAGGTCGCGGACGTGCAGATTCATCCATTTCGGCTCGATGCCAGCGTTGAAATAGGTTTCGTCAATTTGTATCAAGGTTTTATCCGAAAAGACCTGTTCGGAAATGAACTGGTCGATAAGGTCGAATTCGTTATAGCAAATGGCTGCCACTTGGTGTCCGAGACCGGAATAGCGGCGGATACGATAATTGTAGCTGTTCTTCTTGAACTGTTTCGCGATGGCGTCAGAACCGAAAAAGCCGAGGTTGGCAAGCTGGGTCTTCTTGTAGTTCACCAAATGATCTTCTGTGCCGTGGCAGAGCAAAGTGGGGGCGGGAGTGTGGTTCTTGTATTTGGGCATCCCGTGGGTGGAGAATATCGCTCCCGCGTATGAGATGACCCCGGCCAAATGGAAATCGGAGGGCAAAATGCTGCTGTTCAGATAGCCGTTGCATATCGAGTAGTCGGTCTGCAGGGCGGTGACGGCCCCCGCGCTGCTGCCCAACACGAGAATGTTCTTGGGATTGATTTTGTATTCCTTCGTGTCAAGCAGGTTTTTCAGGGTGAAATCCAAAGCGGAAATCAGGTCTTCAGAGGCCATGTAGATGGCCGCCTGAAACTTTTTCACGGCGAGTAGCGCCGAATAGTTCGACTGGCCACGCATCCCCAATCGGTAGTCGATGGCAATGACCACATAACCTTTGTCCGTATAATGCTTTTTGATCATTCCCACTTGGTTGTCATCATCGCGTTTTCCACCGATAAATCCACCGCCAAAGACATAGAACAGGCAGGCGTGCTGCTCGTTCTGCACTTGCGGGACATATACGTCCAAGTAGAGCTTTGAAGTGTCTTTTTCAGCGTAAAGATACGTTTCCTTCTTTTGCGCAAAAAGATTGGTGACGCCGAATATCAGCAAAAATAGTGTCAGTGTTTTTTTTGTCATTGGTGAATTGTGATTGGTGAATTGTAAATTTGCACATTATTCATTGTACATTGTACATTGTTCATTGTACATTGTTAAGGATTTGCATCTCAGTATCAGTAGTGGAATCATGATGGCGAAGAAATCCACGCCTGCCCGTCGGTCGAACATACATTCCACAAGACAGTTCAGAAACATCAGCAGGAAGATGGTGAGCAGGAAGATGTCCCGGTGTTTGATGGCCAGTCCTAATGGGGTATAGAAGTATAGCAGTACGAGGACGAGGCCGGGGATGCCGTTGGTGAGGAGGGCGGAGAGGAATTGGTTGTGCGCGTTGTACGGGTGGTGATATCCAATCCAGTGGCCGTTTTCGTGATATTTGTTCATGATCACTTCGTCCCCATCGCCGGTACCTACACCCCAGGGAAGGTTCTCCACAGCACTGTCCCATGCCGCTTGCCAGATAATCAGCCGCCCGTCCGTTTGTTTGTCATTGTCGCGCTCATGCTCGAGCGACAGGTAGTATTCGGTGAACCGGTTGGTGGGTGCGAGGAGAATTAAAATAGTGAAAAAACTGAAAATCAAGAGAATAATCCCTGCGAAGCATTTCCAGCGCGACGGTTTCCGATAGATGGCATAGCCGCTCCATATCAGATGCATAAGCAGGAAGATGAGGATGCCTGAACGGGAATATAGGCAGAAAATGTTGATTGTCAGAAAAATGGCAACAGTATAGAGCAGAATCCTCCTTTTCTTGGGAATGTTCCGGTTGTTTTCGGTAATATAGTGGAAGATGAGGAAATAAGCAAAAGTTGCATATAGAGAAACGTATGCGTGATGCCAGCCAAAGCAGAATATGTTGTTGAACATGCTGTCGATCAACCCTGTTTCGATGGTGTTGTAAATTCCTCGGATGAAAAAGAAAGCGAGCAGGATGATTTCACCCGTCGAGAAGAGGATGAACAGTGTGCTGATGTGCCGTCTTGACCATAGTTTCGCTGAGGTGGTGAGGAAGATTAGTGGGGCGAAGAGAAACCAGATGTTGCCCTCGAACACGCTCCATGCGATGGATTTGTTGGTGGAGTTAGGAAGGCCCAAAATGGGAATCAGAAAGATGCCGAGCATAAAAAATCCGTATGGGATGCCGTCATTCTGTTTGAAGTTTTCCCATTTCTCATGCCAGTTCCATTGGCACACCCACAATGCCAGCAAAGCGACCGCGATAGGCCACATGAAAAAGACGGTGAAAGGGAGCAACAGCATCATGGGCATCATCAGCGTATAACTGATGTTGAAATAGCGGTCGGGCGTGCGCAGTGATTGCCAATATGCGTACAGTTTATTCATGATTCAACAGATCAGGGCGTCGTTCTTGGGTTCTTTCCAATTGCTGGTTCATGCGCCATTCCTCAATCAGTTTGTGGTTGCCGGATAGGAGCACATCCGGCACGCGGTGGCCCCGGAAGTCGGTGGGGCGCGTATAGACTGGGGCGGAGAGCAGGTTGTCCTGGAAGGAGTCGGAGAGGGCGGAGGCTCCGTCGCTGATGACACCGGGGATCACGCGCGCAATGGCGTCGGTAATGACCATGGCCGCCAGTTCTCCGCCGGAGAGCACGTAGTCGCCGATACTAAGGTCTTCGGTGATGTACAGTTCCCGCACACGCTCGTCAACGCCCTTGTAATGTCCGCACAACAGAATGATGTTGTGGAGCAGCGACATCTCGTTGGCTTTCTGCTGGTTGAAAGTGGTGCCGTCGGGAGCCATCAGGAAGATGCCGTCATATTCCCGTTCGCTCTGCAACTGTTCGATGCAGCGGGCGATAGGCTCAACCATCATCACCATGCCCGCGCCTCCTCCAAAGGGATAATCATCGGCGCGGCGATGCTTGTCGAAAGTGTAATCCCGAATGTCGTGGGTGTAAAGCTCAATGTATTGGTTTTGGACAGCCCGCTTCAAAATCGAGCTTCCAAATACACTGGGGAACATTTCGGGGAAAAGGGTCAGTATGTCTATTCTCATTTTATAGTTTTTCAATCATCATGATGCCGTCGCGAAAGGGCAGCAGCAGGTTGCGCACGCGCCCGTCTTGCTGTACCTTGTCGTTGAAAGCTAGTATGGCTTGGGTGTCTTTGTCATTGTGTTGAATTTCATGTATCACCTTGCTGTTCCACAAAGTGTTGTCAATCAGTAGGAAACCATTTTTGCGAACTTGTGGAAACACCATTTCGTAATAATCCTGATAGTCGGTTTTCTCCGCGTCAATGAAGACCAAATCCCATTGTTCGTTCAGCGAGGGGACAATGGTCTTGGCATCTCCGATGTGAAGGGTGATTTTGTGGTTATAAGGACTTTCAGAGAAGTAGGTGCGTATGCGATCCTCGTATTCCTCGTTGATTTCGATGGTATGCAGAATTCCGTCGGAAGTCAGCCCCGTGGCCAGACACAAAGCCGAATAGCCGGTAAAAGTGCCGATTTCCAGAATCCGTCTTGGACGTATCATGTTGGAAATTATCGACAGGAATTGTCCCTGAAGTTGTCCGGATGCCATTCTCGGGTTGATGGTTTGCAGATGGGTTTGTCGGTTCAGCCGATAGAGCAGTTCCGTCTCCTCGGTGGTATGGGCCTCGCAGTAGGCCTCGATTTCAGGGGAAATGAGCTCAAAAGTGGACATTCAGGACAGTTCGGAAATGGTTTTGTTGATTTCTTCCTCTGTTTTGGTCAGTTTGTCTTTGCAGATTTTCATCAGCACGGTGGCGCGTTTCATCTTCTCGGCCAGCTCGTCCACGCTGATGCTGTCATTCTCCAGCTGATCGACAATCTCTTTCAATTCTTCAAAAGCGGCGGTGTAGGTTGGTTCGTTGCTCATAGGGGTTGTTTTTTTTGTAGAGACGCAAAATTTTGCGTCTCTACAGGGTGTCTATACGTTAATATTGTAATCCTAACCGTACTCCTGCAAAGTGATAGAACACGTTTTTTGATTTGTTGGTGGAATAAGCGGAGAAGTCCGGTTCGTCGGGTTGCAGGATGGTATAGCGGATGTCGGTGTATTGGGTTTTGTAGCATGCGGCAAGAACAAGGGAGAGTTTCTCGTTGAGATTGATGCGCATTCCGATACCGGCCTCTCCCATAGGTCCGGTTTTAGTGCCGTGAACCACCCGGTCCATTTTTTCCGGCACGGAAGAGACATACCATTTGAAGCTGTAGCCCAAGTTGGTGTAGAATAAAGGCACGAATTTGGTCTTGGTGAAATTTACGGTGATATTCAGATAGATGGGGATGAAGGCCGTGTGCTTCCAAAAGTCAAAACCTGCGCCCAAACCCAATTGGAAATGCGGATTGAATTGGTATCCCAACAGTTGGTTGACGGAAATGTCAAAGTTCTTGTTCTGGACAGTCTGCTGCTCCAGAATAATTTGTCCAAGTCCTGTCGCATAGCCCACGGAGGTCATGTAAATGAATTTTCTTTCGGGAGTGGGGCGGCGGTGCTGGGCATACATGGTGATGCAGAGGACCATTGCGGTGAGAAAAATGAGTGTTTTTTTCATGATATGGTTTTTTGGTTATTTCTGACTGGATTTAAGCAGCTCGCGGGCGGTGGCGACAGCTGCCTCGGTGCGGTTCTCGCCGCTCATCATGACGGCCAGCATTTGCTCGCGCTCCTGCATGTCAAGTGCTTTGATATGGGTATAAGTTTGGTTGTCAGCAACTTGTTTATAAACCAGATAATGTTGTCTGCCGCGTGCGGCAATTTGTGGAAGATGGGTGATGGCAATAACTTGGTGGTTGTCGGCTAATTGTTGCATCATCAGTCCCACTTTTGAGGCGGTTTCCCCGGAGATGCCGGTGTCTATTTCATCGAAGATGATGGTGGGCAGATACATGGAATCCGTGATGATGGATTTGAGGCAGAGCATGATACGGGACATTTCACCGCCGGATGCGATTTTCGACATGTCTGCGGGGGCGATGCCGGCGTTGGCGGAGAAGAGGAAAGTTGCCAGATCAGAGCCGTTTTCGCGTAACTCGTCGGTTTCTTGCAGGTCAACGCGAAACAGGCTTCCGGACATTCCGAGCTTCCGCAGACGCTCTTCCATGGCACTCACTAATGCGGGAATGGCCTCTTTTCGGGATGCAGTTACTTTTTGGGCCAAATCTCTGACGGTAGCTTCCAAGCGGGAAGTCTCTTTTTCCATTTCAGTCAATTGTCCCCGGTCGTCGGAATAAGTTTCCACTTCGTTGCGCAGGGATTCCAATAGTGTTAACAGTTCTTCATTATCCCGCACATGATGTTTGTTCTGTAGTGAGAAAAGCAAGTCTATCCGTTCGTTCAGCTGTTCCAATAGTTCTGGGTTGATTTCTATTTGGTCGCTCTTTTTGGATATTTCGTAAGACAGATCCTGTGTTTCAGCGAGGAGGTTGTCAACGCGTTGGCGGAAGGTTTCATAGTCACCGCCGAGGTTCTCTAATGCGCGGCACTCGTTCTGCACCGTTTTAAGCATATATACTATATTGTCACCTTCCTGTTCAGAGAGCAGCATGGCGGCATTGTAAAGATGGGATTTGATGCTTTCAGCGTTTGTCAACTCCTTGATTCGTTGTTCAATAGTGGCTTGTTCTCCCGGCTGGATGGCAGCTTTCTCCAATTCACCGATGGTGAATGTGTTATAGTCGTATTTCAAGGCTGCCTCTTCGCATTTGTGTTTCAGTGTCTCCAGTTCGCTTTTTTTTGTCCGCCATTGCCGCAGCATCTGTTGATACGTTTTCACCAGCTCCTGGTTTTGGGCGAACTGGTCGATCAGTTGCAGTCGGAAGCTGGCGTTTTGCAGCATCAGGGTCTGGTGCTGGGAATGGATGTCCACCAAAAAGGAGGCGATGGTCTTCATTGTGACCAGGTTCACTGGCGTGTCGTTGATGAAGGCACGGGATTTGCCGTGTTCATTGATTTCGCGGCGGATGAGGGTGTCATCCTGATAGTCCAGGTCGAATTGGTTGAACCAGGGTTGGAGTTGGAGGTTGCGGATGTTAAAGGCGGCTTCCACTATGCATTTCCGGGATTTGTCGAAGAGTACGTCGGTGTCGGCGCGGTTGCCCAGAATCAGCGAGAGGGCACCCATAAGGATGGACTTACCTGCACCGGTTTCGCCGGTGATGGCGGTCAGCCCTTCATGAAACGGAATTTTCAGTGATTTGATGATCGCATAGTTCTCTATCTGCAAGGAGGTAAGCATTGCTACATTTTGGGTGAGGAGGAGTTGGATGCGGAGTTGATGGCATCGTAGGCGGAGGAGTTGGTGGGGTCAATTTGTTTCATGATGTTAACCACCTGGGTCTTCTCCGATGGCATACCTTCCTTGAAAATATTGATAATCTCGTCTTTCTTGGTGTTCAGGATGATGCGTACAACGGCGAGGTTGGATTTCTGGGCATTGACCTGCTGCAGCAGCTTCAGGCTTTCAAGGATGACGGCGCGCCCGGCATCAGGTGTCTCGTACATCACGTCCAGGCCCATACGGTGATACTGGTAGTAGAAGTCGTGCAGTTTGCTATAGGTGCCGTTGTTGAAATTTTCGGCAATCCAGTAGCGGTTGTTCTGTCCGCTTTCGGCCACGCTCCAGCCCACGTCTTTAGCGTTCAAGTTGGCCGTGTTCTGGCATTTGGTGAAATATGCGGAGCCGCCGTTCGGGGAGAACGAGTCCAATTCGACCCCGATGAAAAGGTTCAGATAAAATGCGACGATGGAAGTCAGCTCCGAGAGCGTGGAGTTTTCGTCATACTCTAAGGGATCTCCGTCCGCATAGCGGAATTTTATCTTTTTGTCCTGGAAACTCATCAGGGTTGTCTTGTAGCTGGCTTTATAGACGGGGCGTTGCAACACCAGTGTCATCGTGCCTTCGTATTCGTCGCCGGACGCTTTGGTGAGGTTTATGGACATGGAACATTCTATGCGTTCGTTTTGTTTCAAGTTATACTGACACCATTTCCGATCGTGGACAAAAGTGTACAGTTTCTGACGCATTTCGTTGAATCGCTGTTGGTTACCCGAGCTTGAAATCTGTGTGGTGTTGATGGAGACCGCGCATTGGAAGTCTTGTGCCTTCAATGTGCTGGCAGCGATGGCCAAAACGAGGAATAATCCGAATAAACGTTTCATAGTTGGGGTTATTGGTGAATATACATTTGGGCTGTTTGAAGAATTTCCGTTGCAATTTCCTGTTTGCTTTTCAGTTCGCTGGCGAACTCCCGGCCATCTTTCGCGAGGATAGTGACCTGGTTGGTGGCAGTACGGAAACCGGCGCCTTTCGTTCGCAGAGAGTTTAGAACGATGAGGTCTGCGTTTTTATTATGCAGTTTTTTCATGGCGTTCTCAATTTCATTTTCCGTTTCTAAGGCAAAACCGATAAGAAGCTGGTTGTCGCGTTTTATTTTCCCGACAGAAGCGAGAATGTCCTTTGTTTTGACCAGTTCGAGGGAGAGCTGAGTGTTCTCCTTTTTGATTTTTTCGGATGCCACGTGTGCGGGAGTGAAGTCGGCGACGGCGGCGGACATGATGATGATGTCATGGCTGTCCACGAGGCTCATGCACTGCTGATACATTTCTTCCGCCGTTTTCACATCGTAGCGTGTGATGTTGTGGTGGTGTGCGGTACAGTTGGAAGGGCCGGTCACGAGGGCGACTTGGGCACCTTTGCGGGCGGCGGCCTCGGCGAGGCAGAATCCCATGAGGCCGGAGGAGTGGTTGCCGATAAAGCGTACGGGGTCAATGGGCTCGTAGGTCGGGCCGGCAGTAATCAGCACGTTCTTGCCTTGCCAGGAATGGTCGTCTTCCAAAATTTCGTCCACGGTTTCAAAAATCTCTTCCGGTTCTTGCATGCGTCCGCTTCCGGTAGTGCCGCAGGCCAGAAAGCCCTCACCAGGAGCCAGGATGACACAACCTCTTTCTTTCAGCAATTGCAGGTTGTGTTGCACCGCTGGGTTTTCGTACATGTTGGTGTTCATGGCCGGGGCGATGAACACGGGCTTTTTGACGGCCAGAAACAGTGTGGAAAGGGCGTCATCGGCAATCCCATTCGCGAATTTGGCGATGATGTTGGCGGTGGCAGGCGCCACCACAAGCGCATCAGCCCATTCCGCCATGCTGATGTGTTCGACCTCTAACGTACGGTTGGTGTCGAACATGTCAATGTAAAGCCTGTTCTGAGACAGGGTCTCTATCGTCAACGGGGTGACAAATTGCAGGGCGTTCCGCGTGGCGGTAACACGGACTTCGTGGCCGCTCTTTTTGAACAGCCGTATCAGTGTCAGGGTCTTGTAGGCCGCTATGCCGCCGGAAATGCCGATGACAATGTGTTTTCCCATAGTCGGTTTTACTGGTCGTTGGTGTCTTTGAAGTAAATCTGGTCGTTCTCAAATTCATAAAGGGCCAACTGGGTGGGCTTTGGAATCTGTTCGTAGAGTTTGGAGAGTTCGATTTGTTCGCGGTTCTCGTAAATCTCTTCGCTGGAGCGGTCTTGCGTGGAAGAGAGATGGGAGTTTTCCTGAAACTCCTGTTTCAGTTCCGCAGCAATTTGGTCGGCGCGCTTCGACATAATCACGATGCTTTTGTAGAAATTGCCCGTCTGCTTGTCGTATTTGCGGATGTCCTTCGTTTTGGCAAAAAGGTCGATTTTCAATTTTTTGTACTCTAAAGCTTTCATTATAATGACTAATTTGTTGATTTTTTCGTGTATTTCTCTAATTGTTTGGTCACGTCTTGCGCGATTTTTTCCGTTTCCCGGATATATTTCGAGTCAGGGAAATTGATGCTCATTTTCTCGCAGGCATCTAAACAGGCTTTAAGGCGTTCCTGTTTTTTCCGTTCGGTGCTCCGCTTGGCGTACTCATAGTTGTTTAAGACCAGATAATAGACCGCTTCTGGCATCAGAGGGGAGTAAGAATACTTGTTGAAGAAGTTCTTGGCGGAGATTTGGCATGCCTCGTAGTGGTCGGTGTTATAGTAGAGTTTCAACACCTCAAGGTCTTTCCGGGCGAGTTTCAGCCGCAGGTCATCCAGCATCTCATTGCATTCTTCGATGTGCTTGTTCTCCGGATAGGCTTGGAGGTATGCGTTTATTTGCTCGATGGCGTAATGGGTGTTGGACTGGTCGAGATAGTAGTCGGGGCTGGTTTTGTAAACGGCGGAGATGCAGTAGTAGAAGGCGTCCTCGGCGCGGTCGGAGTTCGGGTAGCGGCGCACATAGTCGCGGAAATGGAAAGCGGCCATGTTGTAGTCGCCGTTCATGTAATATGAGTGGGCGAAGAGGAAGAGGATGGTGTCGGCGCGGGGTGTACCTAACGACAGCGGGTAGAGCTCCTCAAAGAGTCCAGCAGCGGACAGCCATTGACGGTTGTTGTAGTATTTCAAGGCGCGGGCGTAGTATTGGTCGAAACTCTCGAAAGTCACCCGTTTGGCTGTGCGGCTAACGGTCTTCTTTTTCTTTTCCGGTTTTGCGGTGTTTTTTTGAGCTTGTGTTTCCGGCTTAATGGAGTCTGCTTGTGTTTTGGGGATAATAGTGTCCGTTGCGCCGCGAAAGTCCGCCGCACATACATCCACCGCAAAGGCTAATAATATGACTAACAATATGTTACAAGTCTTCTTTGCCATAGTAAAAAAACCGTGCAAATATAGTATTTTTTTTGGTACGATAGGAGGGGTGTTTTTGTCATCATTGTACTTCTTGTAGAGACGTTTTATGAAACGTCTCTACAGACCATGAAACGTCTCACAGTAGTCATGAAACGTCTCTGCGATGAGTTGATCTGTTAATCGAAATCCAGATGCATGATAGAATCTCTCTTGGTTTCGTTGCAGCCAGACGGGTCGCCGATGTATGCGCTTGGGATGGTGAAACTGTAGCCTGACTTGGCTCCGCGGTTCTCGCCGGAAACGACCGACAGGTAGGGCAGTTTCGGGTCAGCATAGACTTTGCTCATGAAGAGTCCGAACACGGGCATGGCGGTTCTCGCACCTTGCCCGAGTGCTGTGCTGCGGAAGTGTGCCGCACGGTCCTCGCAGCCCACCCAGACTCCGCAGGTCAGCAGCGGGGTGTAGCCCACGAACCAGCCGTCGGATTGGTTGTCAGTGGTGCCGGTTTTGCCCGCCAACGGGAAGGAGATGCCGTATTGGCTGCGCAACCGTCCGCCGGTACCGTAATCCACCACGCCTTGCATCAAACGCACCGTCTTGAACGCGGTGATCTGGTCCATGGCCTCGTTGGTCTTCGGCACTTTCGTATAAATAACGTTTCCTTCCTTGTCGCAGATGTGCGTGATGAAAACAGGCTCAACATAAACGCCCTGATTCGGGAAGCAGTTAATGGCTCCGACTTGTTCGTATAGGGTTAACTCGCAAGCACCTAAGCAGATGGAGGGAACAGCGGGGATGTCGGAGGTCATTCCCATGTTGCGCACGAGGTCGATGACGGCGTTGGGGCCGTAGCGTTTCATGAGGTAGGCGGAGACTTGGTTGAGGGAGTGCGCCAATGCTTCGCGCAGCGGCATCATCTGTCCCTCCTTGTAGCCGCCGGAGTTGTGCGGGGTCCAGGAGCCGCCTGGCGTCTCGATGGTCACAGGCACGTTGGGAACCATGGTGCACGGGTCGAAGTCGCCGCTTTGCATGGCTACGGTATAGACGTACGGTTTGAAAGTCGATCCGACTTGTCGTTTGGAGAGCTTCACGTGGTCGAACTGGAAATACTCGTAGTTGGTGCCGCCCACATAGGCTTTCACGTGGCCGGTGGCCGCCTCCACACACATCAGGCCGCATTGCAGGAACGACTTGTAGTAGCGGATGGAGTCCATCGGGGTCATCACCGTGTCTATCATCCCTTTGTAGCTGTAAACAGTCATGTTGATCTTCTTGTTGAAGATCGCCTCGATTTCGGAATCCGACTTGCCGGCGTCTTTCAGCTGTTCGTAGCGTTCGCTTTGTTTCACGGCGCGCCAGAGGATTCTGTGCGTCTGCTCGTCGCTGATATTGACGAACGGCGCGTTTTTGGCTCCCTTGATGTGGTTGAAGAACAGGGGTTGGAGATAGTCGCAAACGTGTTCTTTCACAGCAGCTTCCGCATGTTGCTGCATCCGCGAATCGATGGTGGTGTAAATCTTGAGACCATCGCAGTAGAGGTCATAGCAGGTGCCGTCGTTTTTTGGGTTCTTGCTGCACCAGTCTTTCAGAACCATGCGCAGGTATTCGCGGAAGTAGGTGGCGATGCCGGCGGTGTGGGCCTGCGACTTGAAGTTGCTCATGTCTATCGGAATCGCCTTGATGGAGTCGAATTGCGCTTCGGTGAGGTAGTTGTATTTTTTCATCTGCCCCAGCACCGTGTTGCGGCGGTCAAGCGATGCCTGCGGGTGTCGGCGCGGACTGTACTTGGAGGGGGCTTTCAGCATTCCCACCAACAGAGCGGCTTCTTCGGTGTTGATTTCCGCAGGCTCCTTGTCAAAATAGGTGCGTGCGGCGGACTTGATGCCCACGGCATTGTTGCCGAAATCCACTGTGTTGAAGTACATGGCCAGGATTTCGTCTTTCGAGTAGGCGCGTTCCAGTTTGGTGGCGACGACCCACTCCTTGAATTTGGTGAACACGATTTTGATTTTCCCGGCGTTGGGGTCGCGGGGGAAAAGGTTTTTGGCCAACTGTTGTGTGATGGTGCTGCCGCCGCCCTTGTGATGGCGGGTGGCCACACCCAAGGCGACGCGGAACAGGGCTTTCACATCGACCCCGGAATGTTTGTAGAAACGGGAGTCTTCGGTGGCGATGAGTGCATTCTTCAGCTCGTCGGAGAGGTCGGCGAATTTGCAGTTGGAACGGTTTTCGCGGTAGTAGGTGCCTAAAAGCACCCCGTCGGAAGAGATGACCTCCGTGGCTAAGTTCGAATCCGGGTTCTCAAGTTCCGCGAACGAAGGCATGTATCCCATCCATCCCAAAGAGATGAAGATGAACATCAGACATACCAGACCGAACAGGATGAAATACACTTTCCAAAAGGTTTTGACCCATTTTGGACGGCCATCCCCGGACCGCTTTTTTTTCGTGTCTTTCTGCGACAAGTCAGATTTTGCCGTGTACATAATTCCTTAATATAATTGAGGCTGCAAAAGTACAAAAATTACAATCGTTCAAGAGTGTGAATTTGAATTGGAATTTTTTTTGAAATTTTTTTTAGAATATTATTTTTGTATTAAAAAAATAGTATCTTTGCGGTATGGAAATCCATTACAAATAAAGGATTGAATTTTAACAAAAATAGAATGTAAAACAAATTAAATCAAACCGTTAAAAAACAGAATATGAAAGAGTTTATTTCTTTATTGCAAAGTGTAGTTGTCAGTCCGGGCGGAATATTAACCGTCTTGTCCTTGTTGATTATTGCTCTCATTTGGTTAAGTCACTGGACAACAAAGAAGTTCACGGAGGTTCATGTCTCGATGCGATTCATGAGGCAAAATCAGAATTTGCAAGACACTAAGATTGACGTTTTGTCAAATAAGATAGACGCATTGTCTGACAAGATGGACTCGAAGTTTGACACCCTGCACAGGGAAATGGACGAGCGTTTCGACAAGATGGATGCGAAGTTTGATGCCCTGCACAGGGAAATGGACGAACGCTTCGAGAAGATGGATGCGAAGTTTGATGCGAAAATAGACGCGTTGTCCGACAAGATGGATGCGAAGATAGACGCGTTGTCCGATAAGATGGATGCGAAGATGGATGCTCGTTTTGACAAAGTGGATAAGCGTTTTGAGAAAGTGGATGAACGATTTGAGAGGGTGGAAGTGCATTTCGACATAGTAGAGGCGAAAATAGAAGAAGTGAAGGACAAACAGAACGACAATGTTTCCACTATCCGGGGAGAAATAATTGCGTTGAAGACAAGGATGGAGTGTTCCGACACATTGAAATTGCCCTCAAGGACAGTGTCTGTGTCGTGAAAAATGCGCTCTCAAGGGTAATTTTAAATCTCGGTGCTATAGCTTTTCCCGGGCAGGGCGAACAACACCCCTTTGAGCTCCAGTGAAAGGAGTATGCCTGCCAGCTTAGACGGTGAAAAACCGACGCAGTGTTCGGCAATCTCATCAATGGTCTTCCTTCCTGTCTGAATATAACGATAGACAAGCGCCTCGTCTTCAGACATGTCAGGAAAGAGCTGTGTTTGCACAGGCTGCGGTGCGGAATCCCAATTCATCATCTCAAGCAGATCTTTTCCGGAGGTGACGATGGCGGCGATGTTTTTGTGGATCAGTTCGTGACAGCCAGCGTGCCGTTCGTCAAAAATAGTGCCGGGAATGGCGAAAACATCCCGGTTATAGGAGTTTGCAATGTGCGCGGTGATGATACTCCCGCCTTTGATGCCGCTTTCCGCCACCAACACCGCATCAGCCATCCCTGCAATGATACGGTTGCGCGCCGGGAAGTTCATCCTGTCAGGTCCAGTGTTGAAATCAAATTCGCTGATGAGGGTTCCCCCGGAAGCCGTTATCCTCTCCGAAAGGTTTTTGTTTGTGGATGGGTAGATAGTGTGCAATCCGTTCCCTAACACTGCAATCGTGGGAATGCCGAGGTTGAGCGACTCCTCGTGCGCCACCGTGTCAATGCCGTAAGCTAATCCGCTGACGGTTGTGATGTCGCTGTCTTTCAAATCGTTGAGAATCTTGGTGAGACTTTTGATGCCGTAAGAGGTGGCGTTGCGAGTGCCCACTACCGCCAGCATCCGTGAACGGTTGAAGCCATCGCTGCCTCGGAAATAGAACGAAACAGGCGCGTCGGGGCATCGTTTCAGCCGATTCGGATAGCTCATATCCAAAAAATGACACAATTGAACATTGTGTTTCTCCATCAGGCCCATTTCTTTGTCAACCAAACCTCTCAACTTGTCGGTGAGTTTGATGTCCACTTGGCAACGTTTGCGGTGTTGCAATCTCCGCTGCCATGATTCAGGGAATTCATAGACATTTTGAGCCGACCCGGCAGCAGTCAGAATCTGTTTCAATGTGGATTTCCCAAGTCCTTCGGTCTTGTTTAAGGCAATTCGGTAGAAAATTTCAGTATGCATTTTTTTTTGCTTTCGGTTGATTTATTTTTATAGTTTTGCATTTTATTTCAATCGGCAAAGATAATAATTAAATATAATAAAATCAATAGAAAAAAAATAATTTTATTAATATGAAGAAAATCAGTTGTTTCGCATTAGCGATAGTGTTGTTGTCCATGACCTCCTGTCATACAAAGTCGGGCGGTTCGGGCATAAAAGTGGAGAATTTTTCCACAGGCAAGGCCGGAGAAATGATCTTGGCCATCGACTCCAACTATTGGTCAAAGTCGGCTGTGAAAGCCATCTACGATGTGTTGCATCAGCCGCAACCGGCCATCAACCAAATCGAACCGATGTTTGATGTGATTCAGTGTTCCAACGCTGATTACAGGGCATCGTTTATGCGTCACCGCAACATCGTGCAGTTCGATTTTAATCCGGATTATTCAGCAAACAGCTTTGAAATCGACAAGAACCCGCTCACAAATCCGCAAATTCTGGTGAAAATCAAAGGAAACAGTCAGGACTCTTGCCTGAAACTGTTCCTTGCCCATCAGGAGGAAATTGTCAAGGCGATGTATGATAACGATATAGCGCGTTTGCAGAATGCTCATCGCAAATTGAACAATCCGGTGATTGAGAAAAAAATCAAGGAGAAGTTCGGGATTTCGATGACGATTCCGGAGGGCTATTTTGTCGGTCGCGAAGAGGAAGACTTCCTTTGGCTGCTTTTCCGCACCCCGAAGAACGACCGTTTCGTCATGATTTACAAGTCTCCCCGCTATCCGTTGACCACCGAGAATATCGTGGCAGAGCGCGATCGCATCACGAAGGCCTATATTCAGGGCGCCGTTGCAGGCGCTTATCCCATTGTTGCGGATATAGAAGGATATCCCATGGCCAAAGAATTGAAGATTCGGTATCATAATGGTGTGGAATTGAGAGGATTGTGGGCTTCTGTCCGAGACAAGATGGGCGGGCCGTTCTACAGTTTCACCCAAATCGCCCCCGACAGTACCTCTTGTATCTCAATAGACGGCTTTGTGTATGCCCCGCAAGAACATAAAAGAGATTATCTGCGTGAGGTTGAGGCAATTGTGAAATCCATTCAATAAATTTTTTTTCTGATGTAACAAAATGACATCTTCGTGCGACAGACCTGAACGTGACGGAAATAGATTCTGAACTCCAGGAAATCATTAACGGTTGTTTGAACAATGATCGTTTGAGCCAACACCGGTTGTACGACAGATACGCGTCGAGGATGTTTGGTGTTTGCCTGCGGTATGCGAATGGCCGTGAGGAGGCGGAGGATATGTTGATGGAAGGTTTTATGCGGGTTTTCAAGAGCTTGCCGTTGTTCAGAGGGGAAAGTTCGTTCACCACTTGGATTCACTCCGTAATGGTGAATACTGCCGTCAGCCACTATCGGTCGATGAAGCGTTTCCGCAAGGAATTGCTTGCCGGCGATGTGATTGAGGAAGAGGGAAAAGCAGGGGAGGAAAACATCATAGCCTCGTTGGAGGCGAAGCAGCTACTGGAGCTGTTGGAACAGATGCCTGATGGAATGCGTGTGGTGTTCAACCTCAAAGCGGTGGAAGAGTACTCTTTTTCGGAAATCGCGGAGAAATTAGGGAAGAAGGAGAATGCCATCCGCATCAGTTACATGCGGGCACGGCAGTGGATGAAGGAGGCGATGAAAAGTTGATGAGTTGATGAGATGATAGGATGATGAGATGATTTTAGAGATAGTATTGATAAAGATATGAAAAACGTAAAAGATGTTTTGAAAACATACGAGGAGAACCCTTCTGCGGATGTGTGGAAGCGGCTGAATGCCCGGTTGGATGCGGAAATGCCGGTGACGGGGAAAGTGCATCGGATTCACCGTGTCACGGTGTGGAAATGGATGGCTGCCGTGTTGTCGGGAATTATTATAGTCAGCGCAGTGGTTTTGGGTGTTCTCCTGCATCAGCGTGGAAATCAGGATGTTATTGTAGAAAATAATACAAAAGTGATTGAAAATACGGGAGATAACTCGTCCGATGCGGTAACGGAATCGAAAGAATCCGTAGAAACGGATGTGGCTCCGGCTGTGATGAATGCCGATTGTGTCGATAAGTCTCGGCATGTTAGCGACAAAGTGGTAGAGAACCCTATTCCACAACCAGAAATACAAGATAAAGAGAAACCTGTTCTCCAACCAGAAACACAAGAAAAAACGATGCCGAATACCAAGGTCCATCAGGTTGTGTTGCCGCCTAATTCAACGTTAGCCAAACAATTAGCTGCTGACCCTGTGCTGAAAAAACTCTCTGACGACAGCGTGGATTGGTCGTTGCCGGTACATTTCAGCATTCCTAACTTGTTCACTCCGAACAATGACGGAGTCAATGACTTTTTCGTGATAGAAGGATTGGAAAGCTATTCATCGCCGAGATTAGTTGTCCGTGACAAAAACAACAAAGTGGTGTATCAAAGCGAGTCATATAAAAACACTTGGAACGGCGGGTCTTGTCCCGATGGAGTATATAGCTACGAGTTCACGTTTTCATACAATGGTATAGAAAACCAGGCATCGGGGAAGGTGAGGATAATGCGATAATAATTTTCCTCAAACTGCGGGTTTTGATTTTTTTTGTATTTTTGCTGCATCAAAAATTATATTTTATGCGAAAAAAAACATATTACTTGTTTCATGTTGTAGCTTTGCTGATGTTGATTACATTCGCCGGCTGCAACGAAAATGCTTTCAATTTTTCACAGCTTGATGAAATTGACAGTAATGGTGACTGGGGATTTCCATTGCTTAATGCAGAATACACTATTGGTGATATTATGGACTTGAGCAGTGATATTGGCTATATTCAAGAGGGCAGTGACGGAACACTTGAGATTCGTTATGAATACACATTTGATTCTGTTATCTCCGCGTCCGAATATCTTGAATCGTACTTCGGTTCGGATATTGTGGCGGATGGGACTTCTGTGATTTCTTCCACCGAGTTGCCCCCAATTCAGGGAAATGTGCAGATGTTATTTGTTGACACGATTGTGGCTCAGTTTCCCGCAGACATAATTCTTTTGGAAAGTGCCTCGCTAAAGTCGGGGCAGATGGTGTTGCATGTGGATTATAATGTCATGCAGCCGACGCACCTTGTGGTCACTTGTCCGCAATTGACCAATGCTGCGGGGCAGCCGCTATACTTGGAGGCACAGTCCACGGGGGGGAGTTATACGACCATGGTGGACATCAGCGGTTATACTCTTACTGTTCCTTCTAACAACGAGATAGACATCTTCATGAGGGTGTCGTGTGTCGCGAACGCAGGGTCGCTGCCTGACGAGCTGATGTTCAACTACAGTGCAACATTCCAGCAGATTTTATTTAGAGAGATACGCGGTAAGTTTGCTGCGGTGGATGTCCAGATGGACAACGAGTGGGATTTTGACAACCAGTTTTTACGCGACCATATTTCCGGCAATATGACGTTGCATAACCCACAGGTCAATTTTGAGGTTTTGAACAGTTTCCCTGTGAGAGGCACAGTTGTGTTTGACCAGGCAGAACTTTCGGGTGGTGGAAACTCGGCGTCGTTGCTCGCGTATTCGCCCGAAACGGTAGAGATTCCCGGCAACACCAATCAGTTTGTCCCCGTTGATTTGCCTACAGCCAGCACATTGCAGCTTTCTCCCGATTATAGTCACTTCAAGCTCAAAGGCAATGCGGTTATCAATCCTGACGGGTTCAGCACTCCGACGTTAGTGTTCCGTGAAGACCAACTCATCAGTCTGCGCATCACTGTCGTTCTCCCCTTGGACATAGACATAGATGACATCGTGTTTTGTGATACGTTGCCGTTCGCTGGTTTCAGCCTCCCGTCCGAATCGGCATTTTCCAATATGCTGCTTCGCCTCGGCATCACGAATGCTTTGCCCTTGAATTTCCAGCTGCAGGCTTATTTCTATGATTCACAAACCGCCACGGTGATGGATAGTTTGTTTATGGAAACCCAGACAGTGTTGAGCGCACAGGGCGGAACACCCCGCTTCAGTGAGATTTTCGCCACCAAGGACAATTTTGAAGAGGTCCGTCGAATGTTCAGTTGCGACAATATTATTTTACGAGCCCGTCTTTATACAGATGGATCCCCGGTCTCTATCAATGTTGCGCAAGCTATTCGTTTTCGATTAGGCGCAAGAATGAATGTTGATATGAACGGTTTGGTGAATATAGGTAACTGATTTTGGCCGCTATGAAGAAAATTATCTTAACTTTAATGGTTGGTGTGTGTTATGCTCTTTCAGTGAGCGGGCAGGCTTTGGATGTGACCCATTTCATGCGTATTTCGCCGTTCCAGCACAACAACTTGCCCTCAAGTTCCACCATTTACAACGGCTATTTCAGTCTTCCCACTGGAAATATTCAAGCGGGTGTGAATTTGGGTGCAATCCGATACAAAAACCTCTTTGAAACCGACGAGGAGGGTTATCCGACAGTGCTGACAGCCACGAAGTTCGTGAACAGTCTTTCCAACAAGAATTACTTTGGCGTTTATGATGACATTGAGCTGCTCGGTGTCGGATTCCGGATTAAGGACCGATACTTTCTGACGGTGGACTACCGGCAACGTGCCAATCTTGACTTCATATATTCCCGGGATGTCCTCGGTCTGCCTATTTATGGTAATATGGCATACGTTGACAATCCTGCCGACTTGAATTTGTCCATCAACCTGAACGCTTACCAGGAACTTGGGGTCAGTTTCAGACATAAGGTCAATAATAGGATTTCGTGGGGAGTGCGCCCGAAGGTTCTTTTCGGCCTTGCCAATGTGAACACCCAGACACTCTCTGCGCAAGTCGCCACAAATCCTAATGACTACACCATCAGCATGAGGTATGCTGCTGCTCTGCGTGCTGCCGCTATTGTTCCGTTTACCATGACGTTCAACCCACAAGATGGCTTCCAGTTTGATGCGGACTATAATGTCGGGATTATTTTGAAAAATGCCTTCAAAAATGCCGGTTTCGGAATCGATTTGGGCTTTTCTTACAAGTTTATGGAATCGCTTGGATTGTCAGCCGGAGTTCTTGACCTTGGCTTTATCAACTGGAAAACGTCCACAACGAGTATGAGCAGCAGTTTGGATGATGCCGGCAGCCTGTACAACGAAGGCGCGTTTACGTTCAGCGGATTGACCCAGTCCGATATTGACGCAATAATGGAAGAAGGCTCTTCCGGTATATTGGACACGCTGGCGCAATATTTTCCGTTAGAAATCGTCCCTACAGGGAGCTATATGTCAGCCCTCACTCCGAGGGTGGTCTTACAGGCGGATTACGAGTTTGCCAAATTTCATCGCGTCAGTGTTGCCACGCAGTTCCGTTTCGCAAATAAGTATTTCCAACCCTCTCTCACTGTGGCATACGACGGACTGTTTTTCAACTCTATTGATGTATGTGTGGCGTATACCATACAACGCAATTCCTATGACAACCTTGGCGTGGGATTGGGGTTCAACCTCGGCTATCTGAACATCTATGCCGGCACACAGAATATCATTGCTGCATTTTCGGTCAAGAATGTTTCCCAGCTGACGGCTACCGCAGGAGTTGTTTTCAACTGGGGGCATTACAAGAATTGGAGGGAAAAATACCCGAAAAAGGAAAAAAAGCCTAAAGAAGGGAAGAAGAGAGGATAAAAGGATAAGAAGATAATAAAAAGCCCCGACCATCGTCAGGGCTTTTTTTATAAGGGAATTTGTTGTTTACCAAGCGAAGAGCGGGCGGTCGTGCATCATGTCGTTGACCGTCTTGCGGGTCTTGGCGATGAGTTCCTCGTTCTCGACGTCGCAGAGCACCTTGTCGATCATCTCCACGATGACGGGCATGTCGTTCTCTTTCAGGCCGCGGGTGGTGATGGCGGGCGTACCTACGCGGATGCCGGAGGTCTGGAAAGCGGAACGGGTATCGAACGGCACCATGTTCTTGTTGATGG
>JAEEGL010197334.1_pt1 | contig 40203 bp, 28 predicted proteins | sample 9134231 | NCBI WGS metagenome assembly JAEEGL01 (sample SAMN16246548, study PRJNA631951) | gut metagenome | biome: gut microbiome; feature: rumen; material: fiber-attached | host: Bos | place: Iran: Karaj | collected 2018-10
ACGGGGTTGCTCCCCAGCAGAGCCCCGCTATGCTTCAGACTGCGCGGCAAAGATACAAAACTTTTTCGATTCGGCCATCCTGCAATTTGACCTATTGAGACAAAGTACCGAAAATCATCCTGCAATTTGACCTATACGCCGGAATCTTACTCTCGATAATCATCCTCGTGGAAGCGACGGAGAGATACGGCAACATTGTCGGCTATTGTCTGCCGTCCTTTTTGGATGTAATGCTCAGTAGTCCAATCGCGGTCACGAAAAAGGCTGTCGGGAATCACATCGAAATTATTTACTACGAGGACCCCCATACGGCTGTATCGTTCTACAAGGAGCCTGGCATTCTGGCGCATTAGGTCAGTAAGGTCTCTCCCTACCAATTGATCGGCCCACTCTACATCCTCTGCCAATAGGTTGAACACAAGATTCCATCCACGTTGACGGGCCAGAGAGACGATGCGGTCGAAGTCGTGGATGCGCGGATTGTCGAGAGTGTCGATAAGAAAGGCATAGTTGCGCACGAAGGTGCCAGGCATGGTACTCAAAGCGTCGTTGCTTCCTTCGGTCGTGGCTCCCAAAGCGTTGAGGCTGTCGCCCCACTGTGGCACGCTGGGGTGTCCCGGCAACGGATGGACCTTCCAATAATCGGCCATCTGTTTGTAGCGTTCGTTAGTGCTCTTAATGTCGTAGGCCTTGAAGGAGAGGACTGCGCGATTGAGCAAGGCGGGACGCGGCTGCAGCATGACAAGACGTTTTTGTAAGACGGTTTCGAGGGTCGAGGCAATCCAATCAATGCCAAAAGAACGCAGATTGAGTGTGACCACTACTGTAGCGACTGGGCAATCGGGGCTAAGATTGCGCAGAAGTAGGTAGTAGACCTCACCATGCGAGGCGTCGTGGGTCATGTTGCGCACCTGAAGCGTGGGGTAATGGCGAGCTATCATCTCACTAATCCAAGCCGTATCGGTGTCGTTGAGTCCAAAGGTGTGGTTGGACGACTCGCCCAGATAGAGGATATCGGCACCCGTGGCGTTAAACGAGTCAATCATTTGTGCCAAGGGGGCACTAAAGACATGGCGGTCGTGTTGGTATAAAAGACAGCGGTATATACCTTCAGACCCCAAGCAGAGGATCACAAGGACAAGGATTATGAGCAGAGTACGTTTCATAGGCTAGAATTGGAAATAGATGAATGGGAAAGTCTCGACACTGGCAAATGCCACGGTGCAGAAGGCTAAGAGGAAGCAGGCTGTCCAACGCACGACAGGCACCTGGCGGATGCACCAACGGTCGAAGCGTGTGTTGCGCAACAGTACGTCCATGATAATGAAGAGCAACAGGAACACAATGGTGTGCAGGTCGACAATGGGCATTGAACTCATTGCGATATTGTCTTTCATGGCGAAAAGAAGCAATTTGAGTTGGTAGAACGACGGGGCACGAAACACGGTCCAGAAGAGCGTGACGAGAAGGAAGACAAGAGGAAGCTTGAGAGAATTGAGAATTGAGAATTGAGAATTGAGAATTGGCTTCCGCACCTTATGGGATTTTAGTTTCTTGGGCAGTCCTTCGAGCAATAGCAATAGCCCATGCAGGCCACCCCATGCGACAAATGTCCAATTGGCACCATGCCACAATCCGCTGAGCAAAAAGACTACCATGATGTTGAACATCCAACGGCTGACACGCACACGACTGCCGCCAAGGGGGATATAGAGATAGTCGCGGAACCATGTGGAGAGCGAGATATGCCATCGGTGCCAAAACTCACCGATGCTGGTGCTGAGATAGGGTGCGCGGAAGTTATCCATAAGGTCGTAGCCCATCGCCTTGGCACAGCCGAGAGCTATGGTGCTATAGCCGAAGAAGTCGCAATATATCTGGAACGAGTAGAATAACAGTCCCAGTGCTATGGCGGAACTGCCATACTGCTGCGGGTCGGCCCAAATGGCATCGACATAGACTGCGAGATTGTCAGCCACCACCATCTTAGCAAAAAGTCCATAAAGGATGAGCATGATGCCCTGAGAAAGATTGTCGCGGTGGAAGGGTTGGTCGATATGCAACTGCCGTAAAAGATTCTGCGGACGTTCGATGGGGCCTGTCACCAATTGAGGGTAGAACATCACATAGAGGGAATAGAAGCCAAAATGGCGTTCGGGCTTTTGGTTGCCACGATAGACCTCTATCACATAGCTGAGGCTCTGGAAGGTGTGGAACGACAGACCTATGGGCAAAATGAGGTGTGTCTCGTGGAAGAGACCTTGGTATTTGAAGATAAAGAGGACGGTGAGGGTAGAGACGATGCTAGCCACCAACCAAGTTTTACATTTGCGCGGATTGCCACGACTGCGCTCAATCATCAGCGCAGCGAAATAGTCGATGATGATAGTGGTGAGGAGTATGAGTATATATATAGGCTTGAACCACATATAGAAGAAACAGCTGGCTGCCAAAAGCCAAGCCCAACGCCACTTGTAGGGCAGTAAGTAATAAACCAGCGTGACTACTGGGAAGAAAATTAAGAATGGGAATGTGTTGAAAAGCATCTCTCAATTGGTTTATCTGGTAGTTCTAGTATTACTAGTATGGCTAGTACAACTAGTATCTCTAGTTTTTTTAGAGCGTTGGGTGGGGAAGTCTTCAGCGAGGGCGGGGAAGTATTGCTCGAGGTGGAGGTCGATGCGCTGGTCGACGGAGAGTCGGGAGGTGGTGTCGGCGGCGAGGCTGTCGCGCACGGACTGTATCTCATCGGGGTCGTAGCAGAGTTCGAGCAGGGCTCGGTTGATAAAGCCGTTGCCACAGTTGTAGAGCTGCACAGTGCAGTAGGAGAGCATCACATAGTCGGCACTGAGCAGTTCGTCCACCAGGTCGATATCAACCACATTCTCGTGGTCGGGGTCGTAGTAGATGGTACTGAAGTAGTACCAATAGCGAAAGTTGGAAAATAGTTCCTGAATGGGGTAGTTGACTATGATGTTCCAGAAAAAAGAGTCGCCGATGACTACCAATGAGGGGTTGCCACCAGGGATTGAATCACCCAATGATACGTCGACATACTGGTTGCGCTCACTGGGGATGGGGATAGCCTTGTTGAGCAGTCCTTCGAGGTCGCCATCGGGTTCGCGAGTATCGGCATAATAAGGGTTGCCTAGGGAGACTGGGCGGATGGCAGGGCCGAAGGTCTGCATATAGCGCATAATAGAGTCGAAAGCGTAGGTGCTGGCAATGTTGCTCCAGTGGGTGCCGGTCTGAGTGAAAAGGAGGTAGGGCGTGTGGCCACGGAGGCTGTCGAAGCAGTGGCAGATGTCCACACAGCGGAAGCCGTAAAAGCTATTCCAGCCGCTATAGTGGTCGTAGGCGCTAAAAAGGCCTTGTTCCATACGTTCGTGGCGTGCTTGGGGGCTTGGTGCTGGCAGGTACTGTGGGTAGATGCGCTCTTTGCCGGGCAGGAGGGCAAGGAATAGATGCACCCCTTGCTCCTCTAGGATGTATTGCAGTTTGGCAAGGCGACTCATACGCTGGAAAAAGACATCGCCCTTTTCGTTGTCGAGGATACGGAGGCTGTCGGGATAGAAATGGTTGAAACAACCTGTGTAGTATTCATCCACAAACCAAGGCTCGAAAAGGTAGTCATTCTTCCCCACCACGATAGAGTTGGGGTTATAGGAGAGACGGTAAGCAATCCAGAGGTACTCATTGTAGAGGCGGATAGCGGGTTCGCGGAAGCCATGATGGTCCTTGATATAGCGGTCCATACTGCCTTGCCACTCACCTGACATGAATCCGCTGAAGGCGAAACGGGGCTTTTCCTCACTGACGTATACCCCCTTGAGCGGCTCGAATTCGAAATGTTGCGTCGCCCCCTGTAGGATGATGAGCAGGAAGAGAGTCAGTGTGACAAGGCAGAGTATCTTAGGAATATGGCGCATGGGGTCAGAATCGGAAATAGATAAAGGGACTGAAGGCGGTAGCGGTCAGCGAGGAAAGGCAGAAGATAAACAATAGGCAGGCAAGCAGCCACACCGCAATGTGCTGGATGTTGCCATAGTCGGTATAGAACACCCACCGTTCGAGCTTTTTGCCAAACGGAAAGAGGGTGAGAAAAGCAAAGGCGAGAGCCAGCAGCAGGGTGACGTAGTATTGCGGATGCTCGGCAAGGGCAAAGCCACTTATGTCGAACGAGAAGAGCCGTGTGATAAAGAGCCAACAAGTGGGCAGGTCCTCGATACGGAATATCGCCCAACCCACCAGCAGCACGACGAATGTGGGGAGAATGCGCCACGATTTGCGCTGTTTGTCAATGCCTAACAGACGTTCCACCACCAGAAAGCAGCCGTGGTAGGCACCCCATATCACGAAGTTCCAACTAGCCCCGTGCCACAAGCCGCTGAGCAGGAAGACCAACCAGAGGTTCAGATAGGTGCGTCCCCTACCCTTGCGGTTGCCACCCAGAGGGATGTAGAGGTAGTTGCGCATAAAGGCTCCCAGAGTGATGTGCCATCGCCGCCAGAACTCACTGATGCTGGCAGAGGTGTAAGGGTTGTCGAAATTCTCAGGGAATTTGAATCCCATGATTCGACCCAGGCCGATGGCCATATCGCTGTAGCCCGAAAAGTCGAAATAGAGCTGCATAGTGTAAGCTATGATAGTAATCCACGCTGTGCCCATATCCATGGAGGCGATGTCGCCTCCGAGAGCCACATCCACCGTGCGTCCTATCACGTCGGCAACCAACACCTTCTTGCCCAGTCCTATCACAAAGCGGTAAAAGCCCTGCAGACACTCTTCCCATCGAAGACGACGCTGGGCGGTAATCTGGTCGGCAATGTCGGTATAGCGCACAATGGGGCCGGCGATAAGTTGGGGGAACATGATGATGTAGACCACATAGTCGGTCAGCCGCTCCATCGGCTTGTTAATGCCGCGATAGACATCCACCACATACGTCACCGACTGGAACGAGAAAAAGCTGATGCCTATGGGCAGCAGCACCTTGGTCCACTTCATAGTGCCCAAGCCAAACGCCTCCAGCAAGGCATTGACATTCTCGACAAAGAAGTTGGCATACTTAAAGTAGGCAAGCAACCCCAAACATATAGTGATAGCAAGAGCACACCAAAGTCTTTTAGCCGACTGGTGTTCAGCCCTATGCATCAACCGTACGATATAGAAATTCGCCACCGTAGAGGCGAGCAGTATCAAGATAAAGTCGGGCGCACCCCAAGCATAGAAGACGATAGATGCCAGCAACAAAACGATATTTCTTCCCCTTGCCGGCACAAGGAAATAAACCAGCAGAAACGCCGGCAGGAAATAGAGTAGGAATATGTGCGAACTAAATACCAACCAATGTGTATTGTGAATTTCAACCATAACGCAACGGCAAACAAAAAATTGTACCCCACGCCAAATATTGCTCGGCATAGCCCACTTCACACAACAAAATAGCCAAATCCCCGTTATCCCCTATGGGAATTTCTATTAATCAAGAATTAGAGAATTGGAGAATTTATAAACTGCATATTTTGAATTTGGTAAGAATTTGAGACTTTAATTACATGCAATTAATAGAAGTGGCCTTATATGAACCAATCCAATAATTCATACTATTTATCTATGAAAAACATCGTTTTATTCGGAGCCCCTGGTGCTGGCAAAGGCACGCAGGCCTCCTTACTGGCAGAAAAATACGACCTCATCCACCTTTCCACAGGCGAAATGTTGCGCAAAGAGGTGGCGCAAGACACCCCGTTGGGGCGTCGCGTCAAGGACATCATGCTCCGAGGCGACCTTGTGGGCGACGACATCGTGGTAAACCTCATCGCCAAAGCCATCGACACCGGTCGTGGCACCACCATGGACGAGTGGGACGAGATACGACTGCGCCGCGCCTGCGGCCTAGCCGCGGGCGACCCCCTGCCCGAAAAGCCCCAGCCTTCGATTATCTACGACGGGTTCCCTCGCACAGTGCAGCAGTGCCAGATGCTGGAGTTTATCTTCCGTCAGAAAGAACGCAAACTAGATGCCGTCATCTCCATCGATGTGCCACAAGAAGAGCTGGTGCACCGCATCCACGAGCGTGCCTTGGTCAGCAACCGCAGCGACGATACCGAAGAGGTAATCCGCCACCGCCTAGAGGAATACGAGGATAAAACACGCCCCGTGCTCGACTACTACAAAGTGTCGGGCCGCCTAATCAGCATTGACGGCAGCGGCGAAATCTCCGAAACCAACGGCCGCCTCTGCAAAGTGATGGACGCTTTGCTGGAGAGGAATTGAGAGTTAAGAAAATAAAATAATCCCTCTTTGAAGGATTTTGTGTATCTTTGCATCGTCAAACAATAGTAACAATTAACAACATATAAAGTATAGAATAAGTAGAAAAAGAACAATTTAACAACATAATTTAAAGCGTTTTTGCTCTTCAAGGTGTACGGAAATCTCGACAATTTCTAAACTATCACTCAAGAAAGCAGAAATGCTCACGGTATCCGTGAGCTTTCTTGTTTGTGATAGTAGGTAGTCGAGAACCTCCGTACACAACAAAAAGTGTCACGGATTTTTTATTTGTGATATTTGAAAAGAATGAATTCGCTTTCCAATACCACAAAACGATGGACGTTGATAATGAAAGAGCAATCAGGGCTATTGTAAAGACTTCTGTAAAAACATTTGCAGGAGCATTTTCTGAAAAGCACTTATCACAAATAGACAATGAAGATGGTATTATCAATAGCAAGATACACAACGTCTTCATTGCTGCCCTGGGTTCAGAAATCCAATACTATTCTGCGTTGTGCCGCTCATTAGATAGTAGCCTAGGAAATATGCTAGAAGCAATGGCTATCAGCATAGCCGAAATGCATTATAGAGTCAGCCAGCAAGTTGAGGGAGTCTTATATGATAACCAAACAGATTTCATAGCCGAATTGCTGGAGCAATACAAAAGCAACGAAAAAAGACCACACCTAGGAGACTACTTGGGAATCACCGGTATAAATAATGATGGGGCAGGAAGAAAAAAACGACATGTCAGTGATTATTATCTATTTGACGAAAGTGATGGAATGCACTATCTTATCGAATTAAAAATAGGCGGCGATCTTGACAATAAAAAAGCTAGATCAGAAAAAGAAGCATTACTTGAGCAATATTGCATTCTAGCAAACACTCTTGGATCTGAAGAGAAGATAAAAATATATTTTGCTACAGCATATAACCGATATGGAGAAGGACGACCATGGACGCAAGGTCGTGTCATGCAATTCTTTGCAAAAGAGGAATTATTAATTAGTGCTGACTTTTGGAACATGGTCTGCAAATCAGACAATGGCTATGATATTGTACTTGACGAATATAAACAATGTGCACCACTGATTGTTGATGCACTAAAAGACATTAAAGATGCCTATCTCCCAAATTATGACTAACACAATAGCAGATACATCCTATAAACTGATTCATGGTGATAGTCGTTTTTTATTGAAACAATTACCTAATAACTCTATTGATCTTATCCTAACTGACCCACCATATAACCTAGCGAAACATTCCACTGGTAACATCCCTCTCCCCGGGCGCACACCAATGAATAACGATTTAGCCCCTTGGGATAGAGTTGAATTTCTTCCCGAAGAATGGGTTGATGAGTTTATTAGAGTATTAAAACCTAAGGGGAATCTCTTTATCTTTACTTCTTATAATATGTTAGGGAGATGGTACAATCTTTTAGACCACCGTTTCGACACTACCAACTTTATGGTTTGGCACAAGACAAACCCTGCACCAAAAATATTTAAAGCAGGGTTTCTTAATAGCTGTGAATTAATCTATACATGTTGGAACAAGGGGCACACTTGGAATTTCATTTCCCAAGCAGAGATGCACAATTTTGTAGAGAGTCCCATCTGCATGAGACCCGAACGCTTACAATTCCCAAAACACCCTACACAAAAGCCAGTGGCTGTATTAAAGAAACTCATCACTATTGCGAGCAATGAAAATGATCTAATACTTGACCCTTTTATGGGTGTGGGGTCAACAGGCGTAGCTGCATTAGAATTAGGAAGGAAATTCATCGGATTTGAAATCGACCCAGCTTATTACAACGCATCAATACAAAGAATTCAAAAAATGAATACTCAAGAAAGATTTGTAGTGAATGATACTACTTTAAAACCCATTATCAAATGGCCAGGAGGAAAAGAAAAAGAGTTACAATACATTAAACGTTATGCCCCGGAAAAATTTGAGAACTACTACGAGCCGTTCGTGGGAGGAGGTTCCGTCTTTACTGCATTCACTGCAAATCGAATGTATATTAACGACAAATCTGTAGAGCTTATTAAACTATACCGATATATTGCTACTCAAGACTATCGATTCTTTGATTGGTTAGAAAAAATAACGGAAGCATGGAACAACGTACTCTTATTTGCTAATAATAGTTCTTCTTTATGCAATCATTACAAAACTTTCAGAGATAATACGGTAGATGAACTTACTATGACGAATGAAATAAACACTTTTATCGACTCACAACACAAGACAATTATTGAACTTTTACCTCCTGAGTTTGAATGGATGCGCAATGTGTTTATTGTTGAAGTAAGGAAATGTCTTATGCACAAGTTTAGACGTATGAAGAAGATTGAACAAGAACGCAACATAATGCCTGATAAGGACATCTTTGATAACATTGAAACAGCATATACAAGTGCCATGTACACTTATATGAGAACCTTATACAACAATCAGACACTAAGAGACAATGAATTTCTGTACACTGCACTATTTGTTTTTCTTCGTAACTATGCCTATAGTGGAATGTTTAGATATAATGATAAAGGTGAATTCAATGTACCCTACGGTGGCATGAGCTACAACCATAAATTATTAACTACCAAAATGGCGTACTATACATCAGAAGGCTTATTAAGACACTTGCAGAGAACCGTCATTGAAAACCATGACTTCGAAGAGTTCTTCAATATATACAAACCGACAGAAAATGATTTTGTATTTCTTGATCCTCCATATGATAGTGATTTTTCCACATACGCGCAAAATGAGTTTACCAAAGAAGACCAAAAACGTTTGGCAGAATATCTATGTGACAAATGTCATGCAAAATGGCTACTTATAATAAAATACACACCTTACATCTTCTCACTTTACAATCGAAAAGGAATCGAAATCAGAAAGTTTGATAAAAAATACATTGTTAGTTTTATGAACCGTAATGACAAGGATGTTGAACATTTGATAATAACAAATTATAAAAATCAATACGACTAACCATCTGTTCCCTGAACCATCATCCTCAACACCCAAACCTAAATGACAATATTGAAGTTTGAAGAAAAATAGCTAGATTGTTTCAAATAGATTGATCTCCTAATCAAAATTCTTCCAGTAAAATGGGAGGTATTAGAGACATTGTTAGGAGAATGGCCCGATAAACTTGTCAAAGACTATATCTTATACTTTTCACTTTTCAATGGAGAGTAAGACATGTACTCCCTTTGTTATTGTAATTGTCATCGTATCCCACTTGGTGCCACTCTTTGAAAAGAAAAAGTGGCACCCCTATTTTTGCTTTTAAGGGTATAACTATAACTAACGTCCCAGTGTGCCTTTGCTTTGCCTTCGCTCTTATAGCAAACCTTTAGCGAACCCTGAGCCCCTTTATGGTGGATTATTCGGAAGTGTATGTAATGAAAAGGGTCGGTAATCATGGCAATGCCACACGTTACCGCCCTTCGACTCCCTCCGTTTATCTTCTTTTCTAGAAATGTAGCATCCTACTAAAGTAGCTTAGCGACGGCCTGGCTGACGGCGGCCATGTCGGCAGTGGGCTCGAAACGGGCTACCACGTTGCCTTGACGGTCAATGAGGAACTTAGTGAAGTTCCACTTGATGTCGGGATTTTGGTCGTAGAGGCTGTCTTGCGCACGGAAGGCGGCATCGAGATAGGCTCCGCGGGGATCGTTGAGGTCGAAGCCACCAAAACCGGCCTTGCTCTTAAGCCATGTGTAAAGAGGTGCGGCATTCTCACCGTTGACATCTATCTTGTCCATCTGTGGGAAGGTGATGCCGTAGTTGCCAGTGCAGAAAGTGTGGATTTCCTCAAAGGAGCCCGGAGCCTGCTCGCCAAATTGGTTGCAGGGGAAGTCGAGGATTTCCAACCCACGACTGTGGTAACTGGTGTAGAGTGTTTGTAACTCCTCGTACTGAGGTGTGAAACCACACTGGGTGGCAGTGTTGACAACCAGCAACACCTGGCCGGCATAATCTGCCAGCGACACAGTGTCGCCCATGCCATCGACTACGCAAAATTGATAGATGTTGTCGACCACTGGCTCTGTAGCAGTGTCGGCAGTTTTCTGTTGGCATGCACCCAGGGTCAGGAGAGCTGCCAATGCGATTGAAAAAATACGAATGTGTTTCATTATTGTTTATTATTTAATGTGGTTACGCTATTTGTGATTAGTGTTTGTGTGATCTTTTTGGTCACAGTCCTCGTTTTTTCAATTTGTTTTAAAGGCTCTGAATCATGTCGCCCAGATTGGTAGTAATTAGCTTGATACCAATAGCAAGGAGGATGACACCAAAGAACTTGCGCAGGATGGTGATGACAGTGCCGCCAAGGAGGCGCTCCAGCCTATCAATATAGCGAAGCACTAAATAGTCAATGACAATATTGAGCAACAAGGCTATCAGGATGTTTATATCAGCATATTCGGCACGGAGGGAGATGATGGTGGTAAGTGCACCAGGACCTGCAATGAGAGGGAAAGCAATAGGCACCACAGTAGAGCCTGCCCCACCCGCTTCTGTCTTGAATATTTCTACACCCAATATCATCTCGAATGCCATGATGAACAGCACAATCGAACCAGCCACAGCAAAAGAATGGATATCCACGCCAAAGAGTCGCAACGCCGCGTCGCCCAAATAAAAGAACGCCACGAACAGTCCCAACGAGAGCAGGGCGGCATAGAGGGGATGGAACTTATTGCCGCTATGCTTCAGCGACAAGAAGATGGGGATAGAGCCCGTGATATCGATGATGGCAAAAAGTACCAGGAAGGCTCCGACTATTTCTTTTATGGCAAACATTTTTGAAAGTTGAAAGTTGAAAATTGAAAATTGAAAGTTGAAAAAGGGCTTCGCCCACCTTTTTAGTTTTTACTTTTTAGTTTAAAAATCATACTTCTTACTTCAAAAATAGAGACCTATGGTGAAGGCGAAAGTCTGTTTAAGTGGTGCTGGCACCATGGAGCCTGCAGCAGGCGTGAACAGGTCGTTCAACTGGAAGTAGTTGGTGAAGGCGTAGGATAGGTTAGCCATGCGCAACTCAATGCTCCACACAATACCATATTGATGCTGTGAGGGGTAATGCTGCAAAACTTGACCTTCCTCGTCAGTAAGAGAAGACCCAAAACGATAGCCATAAAAGCCACCTACTCCGATATTAAAACTGGCTAGCGAGTTGCCAAACAGGGCACGCAACTGCATCGGCACCACCACTGAATGCTGTCGGTAGGTATCGCCCGTAGCAAAAAGATAAGCATCGTTAGGATAGTATGCCCTTGCCAACTCATACAGTACATCGGCTTGTATGCCAAAGTGCTTACCGAAATTCCACTCGGTGCTGACTCCTCCCGTGAATCCTATCCGCGACAGAGACTGTAACGTTGAGCCTGAGAGATAAGCTTGAGTGGAGTTGATGCCAATCACAGGGGAAATCTCAAAGAACTTGCGAGCATCGCGATGCTTGGCGGCCACCTTGCCTGTCGACACCATAGGCTGCTTGTCCGATGCCATGCTGATAGTGAGTGCAGTAAGCATGTCGGTCACCTGCGACAAGCCGGGGTAGTCAATCAGCTCTGGGTCGTCGCCGGGCTTGTGGTAGGGCGACTTCAATCCTGTGGTGACAGCCAGCGTGGGAACGCCCTTGCTTGCAAAAGGCTCTGTGTCGGTAGCTGTGAAGGGCGACGACTCGAAACGCCTTGTCGAAACCGGAACCCCAGTCTGCGCGGCCACCTCCATTATCAAGTCGGCACAATCCTTCAGCGTACCCGTCCCAGTGAAACTAAGGTGCTTGCCTTGTTTGAGCCACCCCACCATGTCGATGCTCATCATCATCTTCACCTTGCCTATCAGGCCCAGTCTCGCCATCTCCTTGGAGAGAGCCTTTGAGCCATACAGACCAATCTCCTCAGCATCAAAGGCACAAATGATGACGCTACGTTTCAGCTCACCACGGCGAGCGAGCAATTGCCGTGCCATCTCGGTGACAGCCGCTGTGCCAGAGGCATTGTCATCGGCACCATTATACACCTCACCGTTCCTCACACCTAAGTGGTCGTAATGTCCGCCTACGACGATAAACTCGTTCTTCATAGCAGGGTCGCTGCCTTCGATGATACCCACCAAGTTGCAATATACGGTCCTACCATGCTCAGCATAATAATCCACCGAATCGGGATTAATCGGCATAGCACCTCCTCGGAGTGATGCCGCCTGCATAATAAAATAGTGCCGATAGGTGCTACCAAAGGGTTGCAGCCCCATCTGGCGGTACTCGTTCTCGATATAAGCTGCTGCCTTGCGACTGTCGTCCGAGCCCGCCTGCCGTCCCCGCAATGAGTCGGAGGCTAGATAATAAAGATGTTTTTCAAGACGTTGCTGCTGGTTCTGAGCCAACAAACTGCCTCCTGCCAACAGAAGGGAGAGTGCTAAAACAACTATTTTGCGATGCATATATTTATATTTTATATTTCGTAACGGATAATAACGCTTTTTATTGTAACAGGCAATATTTTTATAATTCTGACGTTCCCCTATACATGAACAATACCCTCATGTACATCCACGGCTACGGCTCTACTGGTAATGCCACTAAGGCACAGCTACTACAAAACATGTTCCCTGACGCCCGACTCGTCGCCCCTACTTTCGACTATGACCACCTCCCCCCACAAGAGGTATACCGACAGCTGCAAGAGATAATAGCCAACGAAAAGCCCCGCCTCATCCTCGGCAGCAGCACGGGCGGCTACTATGCCCTTTGTTGCACCCTTTTCTACGACGGTATTGTATGGTGCGTGAACCCTGTGCGCAACATCGTTGCCACAATCGAGCGGCATTTGGCACACGAGGGCGACAACATAGCTCAGCAAATCGCCGCCTACAAAGAGTTTGACCGACAAGTATTCCAACAGTTGAAACCGCGCGACGGTCAACTGAATTTCGCCCTCAGCACCGACGACGAACTGCTCGGCGACCACCGTCCCCTGTTAGACATGTTCCCCAATTATGGAAGTGTGGTTTGGAAAGATCATTGCGGCCACCGCTTCTTCCGATTCGAAGAGATGAAAGAGCCAATTACAAAATCTCTTTGATAGTTTGCGTCATACCGTTGAAAGTAATACTGTCCCCCACCTTCTTTCCTTTCAACGCCATGTAGATAGGTGTTTGTGCGCTGATGGCAAAAAAAACCTCTTGCGGTACCTCTATAGGCGACTGATAAGGCACCAAGAACTTCCCGATACCTGCACTTAAGAAAAAGCGCTGCTTATCCGTTACCACAATGGCTCCATGTTCCACCACATCAAAAGGGGAGTGTCGTAACAGTTCCTGCAACACGCGGATGCTTGCATTAGCATTCGACAACTGCTTGGCATACATATCGCGCTGGCGCATCATCTTAGTGCGATAAGAGTCGTAGCGATCCACGTTGGCACCGTAGTCGTTGCTCTGCTGCTGGGCAGAGTCCATCTCCTGTTTGGCTGTCGCTGCCACATGCTGTTGCAGTGCCAGACAGGCTTGAATAATCTGTATGCGTCGTTGTGCTCGGTCCATGATTGACTAAAAAATCGGAGTTCTCAGAGCATTCCGAGAACCCCGAGAACTCCAAATGTATAGATTATATTCTGCCAGGATAGACCTTCAAGGCTTCCTCTAGGCACTTCATGGCCTTCTTGAGGTCCTCGATGCAGATGCAATAGGTGATACGAGCCTGATGGCGACCGCGCTCGGGATCGACATAGAAACCCGTGGCGGGAGCCAGCATCACCGTGGCGCCCTCGTACGAGAAGTCGGTGAGCAGCCACTGGCAGAATTTATCGCTATCATCGATAGGCAGGTCGATTACCGTATAGAAAGCACCCTTAGGCATGGGGCAGAAGCATCCAGGAATCTTATTGACACCCTCCACAATCACATTGCGGCGAGCCACATATTCGGCTTGCACCTTGTCGAAATACTCTTGAGGAGTGTCGACGGCAGCCTCGGCGAATATCTGACCAAAACTGGGAGGAGAGAGACGAGCCTGAGCCAGACGCATTGCTATGGCATACACTTCGCTGTTGCGGGTCACCATGCATCCCACGCGGGCACCGCAAGCGCTATAGCGTTTCGACACAGAGTCGAACAGGATTGTGTTGCGCTCCAGACCTTCGAGCTGCATGACACTGAAATGCTTGTGACCGTCGTAACAGAACTCGCGATACACCTCGTCGGCAAACAGATAGAGGTCGTATTTTTTCACCAAGCCAGCCACCTTCAGCAGCTCCTCATGGGTATAAAGATATCCTGTGGGGTTGTTGGGGTTGCAAATCATGATGGCACGAGTACGCGGCGTAATAGCCTTCTCAAAATCCTCAATAGGAGGCAGGGCAAAGCCAGTCTTGATGTCGCTCGGGATGGTGACAATCTTCGCATCGCACAGCTTTGCAAAAGTGTTATAGTTGGTATAATAAGGCTCGGGAATGATAATCTCATCGCCAGGGTTGAGACAGACCGTGAAGGCCATCTGCAACGCCTCGCTACCACCAGTTGTGACAATAATCTGGTTGGGGGTCACATCAATACCATGACGATGGTAGTAGTTGCACAGGGCACGGCGATAGCTGGGAATACCAGCAGAATGGCTGTACTCCAACACACCATGGCTCGCGGGGAGTTCGCGTGCCGTTTCGGACAAAACCTTCAATGCGCCTTTGGGCGTTTCGATGTCGGGCTGACCGATATTGAGGTGATAAACATGCACACCACGCTCCTTAGCTGCATCAGCAAAGGGAACAAGCTTGCGGATAGCCGACTGTGGCAGTTCGGTTCCTTTCTTTGAAATACTAGGCATAACTTAATGTAAATTTGAGAATTGAGTTTTATGTATAGAGATTCGAGGAATGAGAATTGAGAATTGCCTATTTATGTAAGACAATTCTCAATTCTTAATACTCAATTCTCAGTTTAATTGGGGTTCACTACGTTACCCTTAATCTTGACAACCACGCGAGGCTCGTTGACTGCATTCGACGTCACCGTAACAGTCTTGGTGAAACCACCGGGGTTATTGGTGTTATAGCGTACGCCAATTTCACCGGTCTTACCAGGCATCACGGGCTTCTGGGTCCATTTAGGAGTAGTGCATCCACAGCTGGCACGTACACTGGAGAGTATCAGCGGCTCGTCGCCAGTGTTAGTGAAGGTAAAGGCGCAGTTGCCGTCTCCACCCTTCTGGATAGTGCCGTAGTTGTGTTCTCTTTCGGCAAATGTAATTCTGGGACCGTGAGCACGCTCAGTGGCCTCTTCTTTGTTTTCTTGAGCATTCACTGCACCCATCGTCATCATGGCGACCATGCAGAACAAAAACAATTTCTTCATAGTATAAATGCTTTAAATATGTTTTTCTTTTAGTACCTATTAATATACTTTAATTGCATCTCGTGAGCCAAACTCTATTCACAAAAGCCCTCTCGTACAATCGCAGTGCTTTAATAACACTGAATTGTTCATTTTATTGTGCCACCAACATATTTTTTTTACAAATAAGATCCACCTCGCATCCGACACATGATTGGGCTCTACCCTTTCGACTTCCTCCATCGGCCTCTTTACACCTTATCCCCTGTTTCCTATTAACGCATTAGGAATCTCTATCAATCAATTGGGTGACAATGTTGAGGGCATCGGTTATTCCTTCCACCTTATCGCAAACTAAGGTCAGACGCTCCGTGGTTTCTCTTAGGTGTACGGTCTGTGGGTGACTTTGAGCGTAGCGTATCAGGCGCGCAAAATTGGGCGACTGATAGAAGGGGTTGTCCTGATTGGATGAGAAGTGACAGACCATTTTGTGCTGCTTGAGCACCAGTTTTTCAATGCCGAATTCTTTAGCCATACGACGTAGCGTAATGGTTCGAATGAGTTCCTGTGTCTGTTTGGGAATGGGACCGAAACGGTCGATGAGTCGCTCACGGTAACGGTCTAGCTCCTCTTCGGTCGAGAGGTCGTTGAGTTCTTTGTAGAGAAGCAAACGCTCGCTCACACTGGTGACATAGTCGTCAGGCAGCAACACCTCCAGGTCGGTCTCAATGACACAGTCTTTGGCATATACCTGCTTCTCTTCTACCTCTTGTTGGAACAGCTCACGGAAATCGGTCTCTTTCAATTCCTCTATAGCTTCATTCAGAATCTTATGATACATATCATAGCCTATCTCGCTGATAAATCCGCTCTGCTCGGCACCGAGGATATTACCCGCTCCTCGAATATCCAAGTCACGCATAGCAATATCCAGCCCGCTACCTATAGCCGAGAACTGCTCAATGGCTTTCAGCCTACGCTGGGCATCGTCAGTGAGCATACTGTAGGAAGGAATTAATAGATAGCAAAACGCCTTTTTGTTGCTACGACCCACTCGTCCACGCATCTGATGAAGGTCACTAAGGCCGAAGTGTTGGGCATTGTTGATAATCATCGTATTGGCATTGGGAATATCCAACCCATTCTCTACGATGGAGGTGGCTACCAATACATCTATTTCGCCTTCCAAAAACTGCATCATGGTCTGTTCCACCTCTTTGCCGTCCATCTGTCCATGGGCAATACCCACACGTGCATCTGGCACTAGCCGGCTGACCAAACCTGCCATCTCAGGCAGATTCTCCACCCTGTTACTTACAAAAAATGTCTGCCCGCCTCGGCTCATCTCGTAACGGATGGCATCGCGGATGGTCTCCTCACTGAAGTTTGTGAGTTCCGTCTGTATAGGCTGACGGTTAGGCGGAGGCGTGCGGATGACGCTGAGGTCGCGAGCACCCATAAGCGAAAACTGAAGCGTGCGGGGAATAGGTGTGGCAGTCAGCGTGAGGGTATCCACTCCAGTTTTCATCTGGCGTAGCTTTTCCTTGGCGCTGACGCCAAATTTCTGTTCCTCATCTATGATAAGCAGCCCGAGGTCCTTGAAATGGAGGTTCTTGTTGGTGATTGCATGCGTACCAATCAAGATGTCAATTTTGCCACTTTCCACCTTCTGGTATATCTCGTTCTTCTCTTTGGTCGTACGGAAGCGGTTGAGATAGTCGACATTGACGGGAAGCCCTTGCAGACGTTCGTGGAATGTATTATAGTGCTGAAAGGCCAATATGGTGTTCGGCACCAACACAGCCACCTGTTTCGAGTCACATACCGCCTTGAAGGCTGCTCTGATGGCCACTTCTGTCTTGCCGAAACCCACGTCGCCACAGATAAGGCGGTCCATCGGCACAGCATCTTCCATGTCATGTTTCACCTCTTGTGTGGCCTTGAGTTGGTCAGGTGTGTCTTCATAGAAGAAAGAGGCTTCGAGCTGTTCTTGCAAGTAACTATCGGCACTGAATGCGAATCCTTTCGACGCCTTGCGTCGGGCATAGAGGGCGATAAGGTCCTTGGCTATATCCTTGACCTGTTTCTTTGTCTTCTGCTTCAACACCTGCCATGTGTTACTGCCCAACCGGTTGAGCGTGGGAGGCGTACCCTCCTTGCCCACATATCGGCTTATCTTGTGCAACCCATGGATGCTGATATAGAGTGTGTCGTTATTCTTATAGATAAGACGGATAACTTCCTGCGTGTTGCCTCCAGGCGTAGTGATCTTTTCCAGCCCGCTGAAGCGACCTACCCCATAGTCGATATGGGTAACAAAGTCGCCAGGCTTTAGTTCGAAGAGCTCTTTGAGTGTAAGTGCCTGGTGTGAATCACGGAGGTCACGGACCGTATATTTATGATAGCGCTCAAATATTTCGTGGTCCGTAAAACAGAGCAACTGCTGATCCTCATCAACAAAGCCGTGGCTCAACTGAAAGTCGAGAAATTCCACAGCCGAAGCCAGCGACTTACCTTCCAAGCCCTTTCCTGCAGCGATGGCTAACGAGTCGTATGTCGGCTGCACACTTGCCAACACCTTGGTAAGACGCCGTTGTTGCTGCTCGTTGGCAACGGTGACAAGTATACGGTAACCACGTTCCCAGTATCTGTTGAATGTGTCGATGAGCAGATCGAATTGTTTGCCTAGTGCAGGCTGGGGCTGAGAGTTTGCCTTCAATCGTACGGCCTTAGTAAAATAGGTGCTGTTGCCTTGTTCCAGTATGCGGCAGCGCAATAGCGAGCGCAGGAAATCGTTGGCAGACACATAGTGGTTGTCATCACGACCTGTATTAGCATAGAGGGTTTCTATCTGGTCGCAAGCAAACATCAGACCTTGCACCCAAACCATGTCGGTTGTGCCAAAATAGTGTGTCAAGGGGACATGGTCCTCAATTGTGACCACATCCTGTGCACGGCGTTGCATGTTGGGCAGGACGCTGATAGTGTCGTATTGGTGAATTGAAAGCTGAGTGACTGGGTCGAACGTGCGTAGCGAATCCACTATGTCGTCAAAGAACTCTATCCTATAGGGATTATCATTGGCATAAGAAAACACATCGATGATGCCACCTCTCACGGCATACTGTCCTGGCTCGACTACAAAATCAACCCGCTCAAAGTCGTATTCCTGCAACACATCCATCACAAAATCCATATCCACCTTTGTCCCCTTGGCTATGCGCAAAGTGTTGCGAGTGAGGGTACGGCTCGAAACCACCTTCTCCGACAATGCTTCAGGAAAAGTCACCACCATCAGAGGGCGACCCGAATTGAGTTGGTTCACCACCTCACTACGCTGCATGATGTTGGCATTATCGGTCTCAAAGAGGTCTCCCCCATCGTCGTGCACCTCGTGAGGCTGGTCGGGATTTGTTGTTGCGGGACGACGATAGGGCTTGCGATAGGAAGGAGGAAAGAGCAGCACACGTTTCTGTTCCAACTCTTTGTCTTCCTCTCCTAAAAGGGTCTCCAAATCGTTCAACAGATAGTAGGCCTCCTCTTTACCTGTGGCTATCAGCAGTTGACTCTTATCAGGGTAGCGTTCGGCCAGGGCTGCAGCCACCACGGCCGACAACGAACCAGTGAGTCCATCAAGATGGATGCGTTCTTCACCGGCCTCCAGCTGGGCTCCTATCTGTTCTACTATTTTCGACTGGGTATATAATTCTGTGAGTAGCATTGAGATTATCGGATGTTCAAATTATCTACTATTATTTTCTATAGGAGTCTTGTCAAGTTTGCCTGTCTCGGGATTGAAGGCAAAGAAGGTGAAACGGTCAGCTATGGCCTGCATAAAGGGAGTGAGTTTGTTGGAATAGCCTTTGGGATTGACCTGCGAATAGGTGATACAGAGGTGACGCTTGGCGCGTGAAAGGGCGACATAAAATCGCCTTGCATCCTCGCGGATATGTTCTTGGTCGTTATTCCTTATATTGTAATAATATGGGTAAGCCCCTTCAGTGGCGTTGAACACCACCACGCTCTCAAACTCAAGTCCCTTTGCCTTGTGGGCTGTGGCAATGAAGAAGCGCTCTCGCATCAGTTGGCGCATACTGGTGCTGTCGCAAAGGTCCGACTCACGCGTGGTATTGATATCGCCCAAATATCGGTCCAGTTGTTGACGCAAAGTGGGTGCCAACGTGGTGTCTACCACGTCCACCGAAAGGTAGTCCACAATGTGCTGCCACTTTCCTACTGGCTCCACAACCCCTTGCGAGAGCAGATGGCCGTAAACATACTGTAGCTCATCGACCAATTCCGCTTGGCCAGCAGACTGACCTTCTTCCACATACTGACGATTATAGGTATGCATAAACAATTCGCCATACAGCTCCTTAAATCGAGAGGCCATTCCACGTACCTCCGGCTTGCCTAGCAACTCTCTCTGGCTAGCGATATAGTCATCGCATCGTTGCCTACAGTAGGTGAGCAACGAAAGCGTCGCCTTCACATCGTCGATGGCATTATGCGAGTTGGAGCCCTCCAAGTGTAATGTCTCCAACAGTTTCTCCAACTTGTAGACTCGAAGCCTTGGCTCTACCAACCGCGCCAGTTTCAGTGTGTCAAACCGCTGCCTTGGGCCCATCGAGAAAGCCAACGTGCGCCTCAGATTGGACTCTAAAATATGATAGTCAAACTCCACGTTATGTCCTACCAGCACACAGTCCCCACAATACTTTAGGAAACGTCGTAATCCTTCCTCTCTTGGCAGACGCTCGCTATTGAGGTAGACGGTGAGCATCGGGTTGTCGTGGCCGCCCACAATAGGAGGTATCTCTTTCTGAGTCTCAAGGATGATAGCAAAGTCTGACCCCTCTACATATCGTCCGTTTCGCACCTTGACTGCCGCAATCTGAATGATGTCATCGTCAAAGACATCCAGCCCGGTGGTCTCAGTGTCGAACAGCACCACTTCTTGATTATCCAGTACCCCCACGAACTGCTGCAGATAGCTGCTACCATCGTATAGCAGCAGGTCGGTTGGTGAGATAGCGCGACTCCTCAATTCGCGCATTAGGTTACGTGCAGCGGCATATTCTTGAAACACATGCAGGTGGAACAGCAGCTTTGCCCATGCGATAAAGCAGGTTTCGTTGGCCACCACATTCAGGTGCGAAAGTAATAGTTGCACCGTAGGGGTGGTGAAGACATCTCTACCCGATATTTTGAAATGTGGGGTAGCGCCAAACTCGCGACTAATCCTGTCGGCATCGGCATTCGTCGGCACTATCACCGCCACACGTCCTTCAGGGTCCATATCAGCATATCGGTGTGCCAAATTCACTGCCAAACGGTATTCGTCGGCCACCGACCTACCGCAGCGAGCACAGGGCATACCGTCGAATTGACAATTCCTGTCCTCCTTATCATACAACTGCTGCAGGTCGTGGTAGCAGGCACGGAACAGGCAGCAGTCCTGAGGCTGTGCCTTGAGCGAGTCGTCGGTAGTAGGTAGCAGGTTGGGATCAATCTCCAGCTGTCGCACTGCATACTGGTTGAACACGTCTAGCAGATACTTAGGCGAACGGTGGTTTTTCCCCAGATGATGCAGATGGGGATGGCATCGCCGACGTAAGTACTCCAATGCCTCGAGTCTTGCCCCGACAAAGGAGAATATGGCCTGCTGCTCGTCGCCCAAATAGACGATGGTGGCATCGTCTGTGGCGAAGAGATCCACGATAGCCAACTGCAGGAAGTTGAGGTCCTGAACCTCGTCAATCTGAATCCACTTGTACTTATGGCGATTCTCGTCTTGCAGAGCATAAAGGTAGGTCTTTTCCAGCAGGTCTTCAAAATCCAGCAGGCAATCCGTCTCCTTGTATTCGGCATACAGGCGTGCCAGTTCAACTTTACGCTGTCCAAAGGGTGGGTCGGCGTCTGCCAAACGGTCGGCATGGACAATCAAATCTTTAGGCATGCCTGCCTCCCGCTGGCTCAACGCATGCTGCAGGTCGACAATGTCGGCCGCAAAGCGGGAATGGCCTTCCAAAGGGTTCAATCGCCCCAGATAAGAAATGATGCTCTCGCAGTCCATGTCGTCAATTACTGCACTGTTCTGCGGCACCTTCTTCTGGTCAAAGAGGTAGTTGGAGCAGAAGCGGTGGACATTGCCCACAAACAGATCGCCCGGCACAGGATTGTGAGTTCGCTCACTAATGCGTTCCCGCATTCCTCGGCTGGCACGGTTGGTGAACGTCAGGCAGAGCATGTCGCCATACTCTACCCCATGGGCATGTGCCCGCACCACCCGTTCTGCTAAAATAAAGGTCTTACCACAACCAGGAGGGGCCAGCACCAAGTGCCGTCCCCCCTCGAGGTTTATGACCTGTTGCTGATCATTGTCAGGCCGCCCGCACATTATTCCACGGTGACACTCTTGGCTAGGTTCCTTGGCTGGTCCACGTTACGTCCCTTGGCAACAGCAACATAGTAGCTCAGCAGCTGCAACGGAATGACAGCTAGCAGAGGAACAAAGCAGTCGCGTGTATCGGGGATGGTAAAGTAGTAGTCACTCATTTCGCGCACTACGGTATCGCCCTCGGTGATGACCGAGATAATCTTACCCTTACGAGTCTTGATTTCCTGTATATTACTCACCACCTTATCGTAGTTGCCACGCTTGGGGGCAATTACCACCACAGGCATTTCCTCGTCGACCAAGGCGATAGGACCGTGCTTCATTTCGGCAGCAGGATAACCCTCGGCATGTATGTAGCTTATCTCCTTCAGTTTCAACGCTCCCTCCATGGCCACGGGATAGTTGTAGCCACGTCCAAGGTAGAGGAAGTTCTTGCAATAGGTGAAGGTCTTGGCAAATTGCTCTATCTGTTTGTTATTCTCCAGAGTCCACTGCATCTTGTCGGGGATGTGCTGCAACTCATCCACCAGCATGTGGAACATCTCTTCACTCAGGGTCTTCTTCTCCTTAGCAATAGCCAATCCCAGCATAGCCAAGGTAATGACCTGTCCAGTGAACGCCTTAGTGGATGCCACACCGATTTCAGGACCCACATGCAGGTAGGTACCCGTATCGGTGGCACGGGCGATGGAGGAACCAATTACATTGCAGAGACCATAAAGGAAAGCACCTTTCTCCTTGGCCAACTGAATTGCCGCCAACGTGTCGGCGGTCTCACCCGACTGCGACACTGCAATTACCACGTCGTCGGGATGAATCACCGGATTGCGATAGCGGAACTCGGAGGCATATTCCACCTCTACAGGTATCTGGCAGGCTTCCTCTATAAAGTATTTGCCTATCAGAGCCGAGTGCCACGAGGTGCCGCAGGCGCAGATAATGATACGCTTGCAGTTGAGGAACTTCTCCTTATGGTCGATAATACCACTGAGAAGCACATCTTTATCCACCACGTTTAAACGACCGCGGATGCAGGTCCTCAAGGCGTTAGGCTGCTCCCAAATTTCTTTTAGCATAAAATGAGGGAAACCGCCCTTTTCCAATTGGTCAAGATTCAATTGCAGCTTCACCAACTGAGGTGTCTGCTTCACGTTGGCCAGGTTGGTGATATCCAACCGACCCGTGCGGTCCATGATGGCAATCTCTTCATCCTTCAAATAGACCACGTCTTTGGTGTACTCTACGATAGGGGTTGCATCCGAACCAAGGTAAAACTCCTTGCGTCCCGTCTCGCTCTTTCCTACGCCGATAATCAGCGGGCTGCCTTTGCGGGCGCAGACTATCTGGTCGGGGTGGCTCTTCTCCAAAATGGCAATGGCATATGCGCCCACCACGTTCTTCAATGCCAGCTGCACAGCCGTATAGAGGTCACAATGGTGCGAGTTCATCATATACTCCACCAACTGAACCAACACCTCGGTATCGGTCTCGCTGACAAATGTCATGTTATTCTTCTCCAACTCAGTACGCAGAGCCTTATAGTTCTCGATGATGCCGTTGTGCACCAGAGCCAGATTCTTCGACTGAGAATAGTGAGGATGGGCATTGGCTGCATTGGGCTCGCCGTGTGTCGCCCAACGGGTGTGCGCGATGCCGATGGTGCCACTCACATCCTTGTCGGCCACGCTGGCCTCCAGAGCCGACACCTTACCTTTGGCCTTGTAGACCAACAATTCACCCTTATCGTTGATCAACGACACACCTGCGCTGTCGTAACCACGATACTCCAAACGATGCAGTCCATTAATCAAGATAGGGTACGACTGCTTCTCCCCGATGTATCCAACTATTCCACACATAGTATTCTATTTATTATTTATTAAACATTAATTCTACAAAACAACTATATCTCAAACAGATATACACATTGTGTACATCTATTCAAATTTACAAAGTTACACAAAAAAATCCAAATACATAAACCTTTTTCTTATACCTACCACTTTTTCCTGTCATCACCTCTCCTCCACAGCGGAGTGAGTAGGGTTGATATGCGGGTTGGTTATGGACTATATCCCCCCCAAAAAAAACGATTGAAAAGACAAAATCGAACGTACTTTTCTGCTGAGCCCCGTTTCTGTCCTTAACCCCTTATTCATGCCTATACCTTTCTTCCGCTCGTTTTTCTCTCCTGATTCGTCCGTTCTTCGCTTACAGCAGCGAAAATATATTATATATTCTTTATTTTCAATACATTAGTTTAATATAAGCATCTCATCATTATTGGGCCGCTGAGTCTTGGCATACCGACGGAAATGATAGGTCGGAATAGTCGTCCGAAATACATGTTAATAACTTTTTTACTAAAAAAAGTGTCGGAATGAAATAAAGTTGTTATACTTGCACAAAATTTCTAAACGATGAAATCTAGAAGAAATCACAAAAAGAACCTGATTGTCAGCTACAAGAGCCTTTCCGAGGAGCTAAAGGAAGTGTTCAAAGAACAATATCCTGAAGGCTACAGCGACTTCCTTCAACGTTTTGAAAAGCCCAACGGGGATGTTATTTTTGTTGCCCCAATGGAGACGGAGGACACGGTGTATATGGTAAAATTCGATGTGAAAATCGACACGACTTACGCGGACGACGACATGGACAAGGATTTCTATGACGAGGAGGTGGAGAAGGCTGACAGCGAATTTGCCCCTCTACAGGAGGCCCTTGACAAAGAGGAGGAGAATCCCTCACACACCGAACGTGTGGTACGCCACGGCAACTACGACGACGAGCTAGACACGGGCAAGAAAAAGTCGCCTATAGCCCACGGCTCACTGAGCGCACTGGGAGAAGAGCTGCAAGAAGCCTTCAGCGATGATGGTGGCGACAGCTACGACGACTATAACGACGACAAGGACGACGAGGAGGAGGAATACGACCCCGACGAGCCTACCGACGAAGAATTGATGGATATTGACAGCGAGATATTTGCCAACGCTGAGATTCCTCCTGAGGAGCTGGCCCGTATGGAAGCCGAAAAGGCCGCCAGCAAGCCCAAGAAGGGCCGTCCGAGGAAGAACCCCGCACCTGCCAATGCCGAACCGGCCGCTCCCAAGAAGAAGGGTCGCCCTAGAAAGAATCCTCAATAGAAAAAACTCTCCTATTTATACTAGAATGGGGTGGCTTTGACCAAAGCCGCCCCATTTGCATTTTTGACGAATGGCACTATTTCTCGTAGAAGTGCATTTCGGTAAGATACTGGTATACTGGTTCGGTAAGGAGAAACCTGACATCGTGGCCCTGACGAATTTGGTCGCGGATGTAGGTAGATGAAATATCCATCATGGGCACATCGACAAGGGTTACGTTGGGATGGCTGGCATATTTGCAGTCGGTGTAACCTGGGCGGGGATAGACATAGATTTGATAGTGCTCGAGAATATACTCCCAGTTTCGCCAGCGGTCGATGGTGGCAAGGTTGTCGGAACCCATGATGAGACTGAACTGCTTGTCGCGATATTGCTCGCCTAGATGGGCGAGGGTGAGGACGGTGTATGACGGGATGGGGAGATGGAACTCGACATCACAGGCACGCAAATTATAGTTGTCGTGAACAGCACGGCGAACCATCTCCAGACGCTGCTGGTCGGCAAGGAGGGTGCGCCTCTCCTTGAGGGGATTCTGAGGGGAGACGACGAACCACACTTCGTTGAGCGGGGCATGCGCCAGCATAGCACTGCCGATAATGAGGTGGCCCACATGTATGGGATTGAACGAGCCAAAGAAAAGACCGATGTTTCTCATAAGACAAAATTGAGAATTGAGAATTGAGAATTGAGAATTAGGCTGCCGCGCCAATAATTCTCAATTCTCAATTCTCAATTTTCAACTCAATTAATAGTATTTGTACTTGCTAACAATCTGAATGTGGCGCAGGCGATTGCCCTTAAAGGTGTAGATTTCGCCCACCTCAGCAGCACCAGCAATGACCTTGAGTACGTTGATTTCGTTGGTATAGGACTTGGGGTAGCTCTTGAACACCACTTTGAAGACATCCTCCTTTGACATGCCGACACGAACTCCGTTGTCGAGTACCACTGCACTGTCGGTAATCTTGGCATAAATCATCTCCAGCTTGTCGGTCCATATGCTGCGATAGACATTGATATTGGTACCGTCGAGACGTTTGAGGGTGTTCACAGCGACGGTCATGGTGTCGTAGAAACGCTTATATCCGCTTTCGCGATACCACAGGAGCTGGTTGTTGGTAATGAATTGCTCAACTGAACTCCATTTGCCAATAGGGTAGATGGGATAGTCGGCCAGAGAGAAGACTGTCATGGTGTCGGCATAGACTTTGACATCCTTTACCTGATATTCTGGACGGGCATAAGCGAGCATACGAACCGCTTTGGCCTTAGAACTAACCTGCTGAGCATTAATTGCAAACGCCATCAAAAGAAGCGCCACTAGAGGAAGTATTTTCTTCATTTCAGTATCTAATTTCGGATTGCAAAAGTACGCTTTTTTTGGCACATAACGCGAAAAATGTTGTTTTATTATTGCCAAAGTGAAAAAACTAGTACTTCACGAGCTGACGGGTAGCAATACCCGTGGGGGTTGCAACGCGAAGCAAATAGATACCAGCCGGGAGCGACTGGAGGTTGAGGGTAAGTGTAGGAGTGCCATTGACGGTACGGGCCAACACCTGACGACCAGCGGCATCGAGAAGGGATACCTGACAGCCCGATGCGGCTTGCTGGGACGAAAGTTGGACGGTCACCATGTCGTGCACGGGGTTGGGGAAGAGACGCATGTCGCAGTTTTCTGAAACCTCGCCGACACCCAAAGAACGATCAAGATATTCACTCTGGGCGGCGTTGAGGACGGGGCAATTGTTCACATTGGATGGGTCGTATTGCCAAACGATTGCCACCACACGGCAGTTCTTGTAAGTGAATCCGTCAGGAAGGGTGTAGTCGATATTGTAGGAGAAAGAGTAATCATTCTCGGCATCGACAGTGAAGGGATCGCCCCACATATTGGTAATAGCGGAGCGGACAGTACCCATGTGGACAAAGGCTGCTTGGTTGCCGTTGTTATAGTCGTTCTGACGGCCTATGAGGCTGTCCTCAGTGACGAAGACAATGAGTCGGGTGTTCTCGCTGATGGAGCTATCGCCAAAACGGCCCGACACCGTGCCCGAGAGATGGCGAGTGGAAGGGTCGTAGGAGACTTCGGGAGCATACACCTTGCATGTAGTGGCAACAGCCTTGGCCTGAGCCAAGTAGTCGCGTAGCTCTGACACTTGGCCAACGCTCATGACTGGGGCTGGATTAGAGGAGCTGAAATGGGTGCGGTCGAACATGACTGCAGGAGCATAGGTATTACCGCCATAGAAAATAGTCATGGCGGTGGCAATCTCGTTAGTCAGAAAGTCGGTACCAAAACCGGCATGATGTTTAACCCAAATGATATTGTTATTGCCAGAAATAGCAGAGGCAATACGTTCGGCGCCGCTGGGACACCAGCCACAATCGGCACCCGTAAACTGCTCGACAAGAATTTTGCGGGTAAAGGTCTGTTTACCGTCTTGAGCCATAGCGGCAACCCCTAAGGTCAGGGCCATAAGGAAAAGTGTAATCTTTTTCATATATAATTAAATGTGTGTGATGGTTATTAATTCAAAATGCCTTTTTTCGATTTGCAAAAGTACACATTTTTTTTCAAGTGGCAATTTTTTTTATACCAAAAGACATTTTTTTGGAAAAAATGCGTATTTTTGCAGATTGAATTAATCCTCATTTAACACAATTAATTAAACATAATCAACTAACAATCAAAGCCGATGAGTCTGATGGCATATAACAAGACAAAGTAAATTGATGAAAAAACTTTTATTAGTTGCGCTAGCCCTGCTCGTGAGCACGGCATCGTTTGCACAGTTCAGAACCGCACCGCGTGAGGTGGGAGCTCCTATGCAATCCAAGTCGTTAGACTTTGGTATGGCGAGCAATTTCACCGTCACCACCATTGACAACCAGACTATCACCCTTCAGAACTGGTTGGATTCTGGCTACTATGTGTTGCTTGACATTTCTGCCACTTGGTGCAGCTGGTGCTGGCGTCTGCATCAGGCCCACGTGCTGGAGCAGCTGTACACCAACTACGGTCCTAATGGTACCGACGAGATGCGTGTGCTGTGGGTTGAAGGCGATGACGAAACTGCCCCTTCGCTCATCTATGGCGGTAGTGGCAGCATGGGTAACTGGACCGCCGGTGTCTCCTACCCCATTGCCAACGACGACAACATTGCAGCCCTCTACAATGTGACAGGATTTCCCACTGTTCTTCTTATCTGCCCCAGCGGCTACTATCAGGATGCCTACGACGTCTGCGATTGGGACGGTTCTCAGTTTGTCACCAACACCTCTGTGGCTGCCATTTATGGCCTGTTGAACAACTGCCCCGCTGCCGGCGAACCTCCTGTGGTTGAGATCCAAGGTCTGACTAGCGCTGTGGTAAACAACCCCACCACCTTTACAGCTGCCTACGTCAGCGTTGACGAGGTCACTTCTGTGAGCTGGAGCATTCCTGGCGCCACTCCCAGCACTGGCACTGGCGACAACATCACTGTTACCTTCCCCACCGCTGGCAACTACACCGTTTCGCTGAGCGTGACCAACACCTCTGGCACCACCACCGAGACCCTCAACGTGAACGCTATCGAATGGTCATGGGGTAACACTATGAGCTACGATATTACCAACTCGTTTGCTAGCAGCGTTGGAGCTGGTGGAAATATGACTTGGGGCGCCAAGTATCCCTCAGCCTTTATGGCAAACCGCAACTACCTTGAAAAAGTTGAGGTTTATTCCGCCTATGATGGTACTTTCACACTGCAAGTGTATCAGACCAACCCCGGTTCAAACCCCACTCCCAACGACATGCTCTACCAGTACACCTACCCTGTTTCTGCTAACGTCTACAACGATCTGACTCTTTATGACCGCATCCAGCTCAACACCAGCAAAGATCTCTGGATTTCGCTCACCTGCGCCGACGTTGCTTATCCTGCAGCAGGTTCCGAATTCAGCGGTGACCCCAATGGTAGCCTTGTGAACTGGCAGGGAGATTGGATGCCCGTATTCCAAATCAACGAAGAACTGTCTTACACTTGGATGATAAAGACTACTACCAGCGAAACTCCTACTAACTGGAACGTTACTATCAATGGCCCCGCTTCTGGCATGACCAATGACAATATGACATTTACTGCTGTTGGTCCTGCTTCCGCCTCTTACAGCTGGAGCTTCGACGGCGGCAATCCCGCCACTGCCACCGGCATGAGCGCCTCCACTGCTTTCTCCACCGATGGCAACCACACTGTGACCCTGACTGCCACCCTTGATGGCACGACCGCCACTGCTACTAAGACCGTCAATGTTATCAGTTGTGAAGCTACCACTCTGCCTTGGACCTGTGGTTTCGAGCGCAACGAGAACCTCTCCTGCTGGACCTTCATCGATGCCGACAACGACGGCCACTGCTGGGAATACACCTCTACCGCTCAGAACGGACAGGCTCCTCTTACCAACCTCACCCACAGCGGTTCTGAAGCATACGCCTCTGCTTCATTCATCAACGGCGTAGGCGTTCTCTCTCCCGACAACTGGGCCATCACTCCCAAACTGACCATCCCTGCCAACGGTGCTACCATTGAATGGTGGGAAGCTCCTCTGAATGTCCAATATCCTGACTTCTATGGCGTTTTTGTCTCTACCACTGGTACCAATCCCGCCGACTTCACCCAGATGATCTACTCTGGCAACACCAACGTCAGTGGCTGGAGAAAACACAGCCGCTCACTCGGTGCTTTCGCCGGTAAGGAGATCTATGTTGCCTTCCGCCACTACAACATCACCGATGCCTTCTGGTTCGCCATCGACGACATTAAGGTGACTGCCGGCAACACCGCCAGCATCAGCGAAGTTGAGAACTCAAATGTGGTTCTCTATCCTAACCCCGTGACCAACATCCTCAACATCGAGGCTCAGGGTATTCAGGAAGTCAACGTGCTTGACGTGAACGGCCGCACTGTGATGTCTCTGCAGAACACCAACCGCATCGATATGAGCAACCTCTCCAACGGTGTCTACTTCGTACGTGTTATCACCGCCGAAGGTGTCTCCACCCAAAAGATTGCTAAGAAATAACCCTTCATAATCTTTGCGTTGAGAGCCCGCCCAAAAACGGGCTCTCTTTTTTTACAATATAATCCTTTTTCTATGAACTACGCCTCACACATAGCCGAACAACTAAACCTTGGTCAGCGTCAGGTGGAGAAGACCATCGAGCTGCTGGAGCAGGGTGCCACCGTCCCTTTTATCGCCCGTTACCGCAAAGAAGTGACTGGCAGCCTTAACGAAATACAAATTACTGCCATACGCGACCTACTGGTCAAATTGAAAGAGTTGGACAAAAGACGTGAGACCATCCTCGCCTCAATTCAGGACCAAGGCAAACTGACTCCAGAGCTGGAGAAGCAGATACTTGCCGCCACCACGATGACCGAATTGGAGGACCTATATCTCCCATACAAGCCCAAGCGCCGCACTCGAGCTACGATGGCTATGGAACGAGGGTTGGAACCACTCGCCAACGAAATACAGAAGCAGTACTCCTGCAATCTCGACCAGTTGGCCGAACGGTATGTCAACCCCGAAAAAGGGGTGAACAATACCGAAGAAGCACTGGCTGGCGCACGCGACATCATAGCCGAAAGGGTGAGTGAGAACGCCCAAGCCCGCAACAAGGTGCGCAACATATTCCGACGGAGTGCCATGCTCACTTCTAAGGTAGTAAAAAACAAGGAAGAGGAAGGCGGCAAGTTCGAGTCGTGGTTTGATTGGAAAGAGAATGCCATGCGTGCTCCTTCTCACCGCATTTTGGCGCTGTTCCGAGGTGAAGAAGAGGGTGTATTGAGAGTCCATGTGCTTCCCGAAGAGGATGATGGGGCTTTCGAGGCATTGGAGCGTCAGTTTGTCAGTGGGCGATTTGACTCGTCGGAGCAGGTGCGGCTCGCTGTGCGCGACGGTTACAAACGGCTACTCGCTCCTTCAATAGAGACGGAATTCTACAACCTACTGAAGGAAAAGGCCGACAAGGAGGCCATCAGGGTGTTTGCAGAAAACCTGCGTCAGCTGCTACTCACATCGCCACTCGGACAAAAGCGTATCCTTGCCATCGACCCTGGATTCCGCACAGGTTGCAAAACCGTATGCCTCGATGCTCAGGGGCAACTGCTTCACAATGAAACCATCTATCCTTTCACTTCCGTACGTGAAGAACGGGCTGCAATAGCCAAACTCGAAGCTTTGGTAGAAGCCTTCCACATCGAGGCAATTGCCATCGGCAACGGCACCGCCGGACGCGAGACCGAAGAGGTTGTGAAACGCTGTCACTTCAAGGGCAAGCTCATTGCTGTGATGGTCAGCGAAAATGGAGCATCCGTTTATAGCGCCTCCGAAGTGGCACGACGAGAGTTCCCCGAATATGACGTTACCGTGCGTGGAGCCGTCAGTATTGGCCGACGGCTGATGGACCCCCTCAGCGAACTGGTTAAAATTGACCCCAAAAGCATCGGAGTAGGTCAATACCAGCATGATGTCAACCAAACCCTGCTGCAAGAGAGCCTGCACGACGTGGTGGTCAGCTGTGTCAATAGTGTGGGGGTAGAGCTCAATACTGCCAGCCGAGAGCTGCTCAGTTATGTCAGTGGCATTGGGCCAGCCCTTGCCAACAACATAGTGGACTACCGTAACCGCGAAGGCGCATTCCACTCACGACAAGAGTTGAAGAAAGTAGACCGACTGGGCGACAAAGCCTATGAACAATGTGCCGGTTTCCTTCGGGTACGAGAGAGCAACAACCCTCTCGACCGAAGTGCTGTACACCCTGAGCGCTATGCCTTGGTGGAAAAGATGGCACATGATGCCGGCACCACAATTGAGGAGTTGATGAAAAGCAAAGAACTTCGCGACAAAATACACATCGAGGACTACGTCAGCCCCGATTGTGGACTCCCTACCCTGCAAGACATCATGAAGGAGCTAGACAAACCCGGTCTCGACCCCCGAGCCAAGTTCGAAATATTTGAGTTCGACAAGAATGTCACCCGAATTGAGGATCTGCAAGAAGGGATGATACTACCCGGCATCGTGACCAATATCACCGCCTTTGGTGCCTTTGTTGATGTAGGCGTACACCAAGACGGCCTCGTCCATGTGAGCCAGATGGCAAACCGACGCGTCAACGACCCCGCCGAGGTGGTTCACCTCCATCAGCATGTAAAAGTGAAGGTCTTATCCGTCGACCTCCGTCGCCACCGCATATCACTTACAATGAAGGGGCTCTAGCGGAGTAAAAAACTTCTGTCAATTGGGGTAATAGGTTTATCCCTTGCGGAAGCGTGCTGTAATGTCGGAGAAAGAGCCATCGGGCTGACGGTGGAACAACCGCTGGTTGCTCCGTGGAGATGGCAATGGACCCAAGTGAGCGATGTACGGCCCTATTTTGATATAGTCAAACTGATCGCGGTCAATATCATGAGGGATATACTGCCTGCCGCTATACCACGCCGTCTTTAGTGCAGGATGGGCCTCATGCAGATGGCAGGCTAGTGCCTCCACCTCATGGGGAGCTGCATCGCCCCCCATAAAGCAGATACAAGTGATGTGATTATCCATCTGCGCGACTAGTGTATCAAGACTTTCCTCTGTCAGTGGCAACCCTACGTCAGCCCACAACTGAGGGCTGTGGCACCCCGGACAATGGCAAGGACAACCCGTGAGATTGATGGCCAGCGTGGTCTCGTCAGGTATTTCCTGAAACACTATGTCTGTATTGAGGTACTTAAGCACTTCCTACTGTGTATTTATCCTGTTTCATTTAGTGTGATAGTATCGGCGGTGGGCCTCCTCTTGACGTCCCTGTGAGAAGTTGCTGATACGCTTCAAATAGCCAATGATGCGGGTCATATAGTCCACATTTTTGCTATGGCATACGGGACACTCTTTCAAGTACCGCTTGTCAATGTGGCCACAGTCGTTGCATATAGTATTGGGTATATTGAAGGTAAAGTAGTTGCAACCCTCGGTCGCAGCCACACGCAGCAACTGCCGATATTGCTCTTTCGACAAATGTTCATCCAGGTTGAGGTGCAAGGCACTACCACCTGTCAAATGCTGTATGTAGGGAGTGCCGTGTAGCCGAAACTTGTCGAGTATAGTGAGTGAATCGTCTTCCACCACATAGAAATAGCTATTGTAGCAGTCGCGCGGAACGAAATAGCCATCTTCGCGGTCCCACTTAGCATGTTTGATACCCACATTCTCAGCCGGTATCATCTCGCAGTTGAACATCAGCTCCGACGTGCGGTACTGCTTATTGTACTTCTCCACCACTCCCAGCACCGACTGCACGTAATCGCGATATTGGTCATTGTCGTTGATGGGTATGCCTAAGAATTCAGCCCCTTCTACCAACCCGTTGACCCCGATAGTCAGATATTGACGACTGAGGTTGATATAGCCCGCGTCAAAGAGCGGAAGCATACCATGGCTCTGCAACTCTTTGAGGTTCTCATTGTAGGCTATCTGCACCTTATGACAAAGGTCCACAATGTCGGACAGATATTTGATGTAAGGTATATTGTTGTTGACAGCATACTGGATGCAGCGGTTGAGGTTGAGGGTCAGCACGCTCTTGGAACCAGTCGAGACGCCTCCAGCACCAAGTGTGTAGCTGAACTCGTTGTCCGTTATCTCGTTGCGTAGGCGACAGCAACTGGAGAGCGAGTCGGCATTGTCGCTCAGATAGGTGAAAAAGGAATGCCCCTCGGCATACATCTCAGCGGTGAAGTCGGCCCACTCTTGGTCGCGGCAGTCGCCATTCTCGCTCAGCAGGGCCATTGTCTCCACCGGGAAAGTGAGGAGCGACTTGGTCCGTTCCTTATTGAACCACTTCATAAACCGTTTCTGCAGCCAAGAAAGACCATCCCAATCGGGACGGCTGCCATCGGGAAAGACAAAGTCACCAAAAAGGCTCTCAAAATAGTATCGGTCGTAGTAGGCTATATTCCAAAAGACCGCCTGGTAGTTGCGAGCACCAGTAGGCTGGTTGAGGGTATACACTATCTGCTCAAAACAGTCGGTGATGACCTTGTCTATTGTGCGCTGCTTGAGCGAGAGGTCTACCACCTTGTCCGAATTCTGCCAGTAGTCTTTGCCGTACTCAAGCCCTATATAGTGGTTGAGATACATCAGAAACTCAGGCGTGGCACAAGCTCCGCTGAGCATACTCGACACCATGAACACCATGTTTACGAAGCCTCCACAGAAACTTTTAAGGTTGGTGGGAGCTTTCGAATTGCCCCCGATGGAGGCAGTGCCATCGAGGAGCCAGGGGTACATGGTGATGCTGGCGCAGTAGTTGGCCAACGACGTCTCGTCGTTCTTGTAGATAAAATGATGGTTGAGAAGGTCGAGGTACTGGGTGGCAAGTTCCTTTCCGTAGAGCTTCTTGATGCGGTCGGTCAGCAGGCGACGGTTGAGGCGGATAAAACTCGCCTTCGGCAGTTCCCCTATGAGGGTGGCAATATTCTTGTGTTCCACATTGGCGTTGGCATCGTATTTGCTGCCCGATGCGGCATTGGAGGCTCGACAGTAGTCCACCAAGAAGTTGAGTTTCTCCATAGTCTCGCGGTCCTCGGTGTGTTTCTGCCGGTAGAGCATGAATGATTTCGCCACTCGGTAGTGCCCTTCCTTCATCAACGACACCTCCACTTGGTTCTGTATATCCTCCACCGTGATGCCATCGTGGATATCGAGGTGAGTGATAATCTTGCTAAGGCTGGCCAAGTCGACTGGCTCATCCACTGACTGAAACGCCTTGATTATGGCATTCATTATTTTGTCGAGCGAAAAGCGGACCTGCTCTCCATCACGCTTGGTTATGCTAAAAGGAACATTCTCCATGGTAATTGAAAACGTAACAAATTAAGAATTAAAAATTAAAAATTAAAAATTGGCTGCCGCTTTTGAAATTGAAAAATGAAAATTGAAAAAGTGCTTCGCCTACCTTCTTAGTTCTTATTTCAAAATACTTCTTACTTCAAAAAAAAGGCGGTCACCAGCTAAGGCAACCGCCTGGCGAAAGATTGATTGAGAGTGAACGTGCGTTTAGTGGCGAATCACTAGTTTCTGGTTGTTGCCTGCCAGATGCAGCATATACACACCATTGGCTAGCGATGCAGTGCTGATTGTGAGTGACGTGCTTCCTGCCTCAACGGGGAGACTGACCACCACACGGCCTGCCATGTCGTAAATAGTAGCCGTAGCATGCTGAGTCTGTGCAGCAAAGCGAGCCGTCACGCTATGGTTGGCGGGGTTGGGATAGAGGCTCAACTCGGCAGTCTGCGCATGGTCGATGCCCAAGGAGGTATTCATCACAGCCACACCATCGAGGTCAAAACCGGCACTGTAGGTAATTGTGGGGAAGGGATCATTAATCAAATGTCCAAAGGCATCGTAGGTGCCATACTGCGGGTCGATGCTGCCCACCACGTCGATGACGCGCACATGGGTGATATTGTTGATGTCCACATGGGCGCTATCGCGCAATTCATCCAAGTCAAACGGGGTGCCATAACCCACACGGTACTTGCCAGCCAAGTTGTTGATGAAAGTGGGATCCACCCGCTCGGTGATTTGCGTGTGGGTCTGCGTCAGCGAGGTGGCGGGGAAACGGACGAAATGCTCACCGTCAGAGCTCACCTCCACTACGGCCAGTTCGAGGAAGTAGTCGTTGAACGAATTCTCAAACACGGCAAAGTCGTAGCCGTCGCCGTTGGCAATGGGGGTGTTAAACGTGAGGGTGGCCATGCCGCCGTCGCCCAAACTCACCACATCCATCGTGCTGGCAGTGGCAGGGCCTACAGCAGCATCATCGGCACCGTAAGTCACAACTGCTGCATCAGGGTCGCTCAGGTTGCTCGAGCCACGCACCACGGTGCAAGCAGTTGCCCATCCGTGAATGCGCTCGTCGTCGAACTTCACAGCCGTGCAGCCCTCCGAGCCTACAGCTCCGCAGAAGGGACCCACCTCTGGTTCGTTGGGGTCGCTCACCGGATAGATGGTCTGAGGGTATGCATAGGTATACATCCAGTAGTTCCAGTCGCTATCATAGGTGCTGTCCACCAACACACCTGCCTGCGGATCGGCCCAGCGGCTAAAGTCGCCATCGCTCAGTTGTTGGTACATTCCAGCCGACATGGCACCGTTCAGCGTATGCTCCCACCAACTATAGGCGGCCTTGTGCAGCGTGTCACCATTTTCAATAAAGAGGATATCGTCGACGCCCCAGTCGTTGGTAGTATAGGCAAAACGGCTATCGGCGGTGGCAATCGCATCCATAGCATCCTGCACAGTAGCGCCCGCGTCGAAGCGGTAGCCCCATGCCAATGCGCTGTCGGGCCAGTTCACCACAAACACCACCTCGTTCTCGCCTTCTCCCACCCAATAGCGGATTTCGTCGGCGCTGATGGTAGCATCTGTTGGAGCAGGCTCGCTAACAGGATAAATAGTCTGAGGGTAGGCGTAGGTATACATCCAGTAATTCCAGTTGGTGTCGTAGGTGCTGTCCACCACCACGCCTGCCGTCGGGTCGGCCCAGCGGCTGAAATCGCCATCGTTGAGTTGTTGGTACACACCTGCCGACATGGCTCCGTTCAGCGTATGTTCCCACCAGCTGTAGGAAGCCTTTTGCAGCGTATCGCCGTGTTCCACAAAAAGTATGTCGTCAATGCCGTAGCTTCCCGTCACGAACGAAAGACGAGGGTCGGCCGCGGCGATGTCGTTCATCACATGTTGCAAGTCGACGTTTGTGGTGCCGAAGCGGTAGCCCCATGCCAGTGCGCTGTCGGGCCAGTTCACCACAAAGAGCAATTGGTTCTCACCTTCGCCCACCCAGTAGCGTATATCCTCTGCACTGATAGTGGCATCGGTCGGTTCGGGAGAACTAACAGGATAGATAGTCTGAGGGTAGGCGTAGGTATACATCCAGTAATTCCAGTTGGTGTCGTAGGTGCTGTCCACCACCACGCCTGCCGTCGGGTCGGCCCAGCGGCTGAAATCGCCGTCGTTCAGCTGTTGGTACAATCCTGCCGACATAGTGCCATTCAGCGTATGCTCCCACCAGCTGAATGACGCCTTGCGCAGCGTGTCGCCATGCTCCACAAACAGGATGTCGTCGATGCCGTAGCTTCCCGTCACAAACGAAAGACGAGGGTCGGCGGCGGCGATGTCGTTCATCACGTTCTGCAGGTTGGTGCTGCGTGCGCTGAAGCGGTAGCCCCATGCCAGCGCCGTGTCGGGCCAGTTGACTGCAAAGATAATCTCGTAAGAACCTTCGCCCACCCAATAGGTGATTTCGGACGAGGTGATGGTATCGCTCACAGCCGTATTGGAGGCGTTGGGATTGGTAGCGGCTACAGCCGAGTTCATCGTCCACATGCAGCTGCTGCTCATCTCTATCACATCGCCATTGGTCATAGGCTGATTAGGCCAGGCATACCAAGCCCAATCGCCATTCAGATAATAGCACCAGCCGCCCATGCTCGAGCCAGGGTTGATCGTTCCGTCGTTATACGACATGTTGGTCATCAACGAACCGCTCACAGTATAACTGAAACGGCTGTCATACGCCATAATAGTGTCCAGCAAATCGGTGGCTGTTGCCGACCCACTCCAGCGCACGCCCCAAGCCAGAGCGATGTTGTTGTTACCGGGGTCGTCGTCCCAATCCAGGATGATGATGGCCTGGTTCGTGCCTGTACCCGTCCAGAACTGAATGTCCGAAGCTGGGAATGTGATAGTCTTGGCCCCACCGCTTGCCTCATGGCGATAAAGGTCGTTAACTCCGTTGATGTTGCCTTGGCTCGGCATAGAAAGAGTGCTTTCTATGCTCTCTCTTTGTGCAACACCGTTGCCCACTTGGGCCCACAGGCCTGCCGTCAGCAGCAGACCCAGTGCGAATGTTGTAATTTTCTTTATCATCGTTTAAACTATTTTGTTATTATCATATTCAATCATTTGCGGAGAATCTCCGCTCAAAATAGCTTTCTCAATGAAACAGATGAAAAGGGATGCCGCACGCGCCGACAGTTGGCGACAATCGATTTCCAGCTCTTTCCTCGAAAGCCTTTAATCACCGACGGGGGTCGTTCCGTCACGATTTGGCAGGTCTTCTGACTTACTCCCCACAGCTCTCCGCCTTCCCATACGACTATCGCGCCGTACAGTGGCGTTTACCTTACTCGCGGAGATCCTCCGCTTGAGAGCTGCGGTGTAAAGAGATTACAGCAGCGGGACTGTTCAGGACTCTCACCTGATTCCCTTTTAACGTCCAAAGAACACATTCAATTGTCCTTGCAGCATTTGTTATGCCTTCTTTGGATGACCAAATCGGTTGCAAAAATACAACTTTTTTTGAAACTAGAAACAAAAAAGTGTGACAAATGTTCCCTCGCAATGGGCATTTGCCTTATAATGGGAGACTTATCGTTCTTGAATAATCCTGTAGGTAAGGGGGGGGGTCAGAGCTGGCAGACGGGGAAGTTGAAGTAGGTGTCAGGGAAGGGCTCGTTGCGGAGTGTAAAATGCCACCATTCGCTATCCAACGGCTTGAATCCATGGCGTATCATGGCAGAACGCAGCACCATGCGGTTGTGAAACTGCTCAGCGGTGATAGTGTCATTTGCACGGTATTCCATGGTCTCAGGGTTGCCTCCACAGTCGGGGTGGCTCTCACTGCCAAACCAGTCAAAGGTGCCGCCCATATCCACCTCTTTCTCTGTCCTCATGTCAAACAATGTCAAGTCTACCGTCGAGCCACGTGTATGGCCGCTCTTTTCCATGATGTATTCCAGTTCAAAAAGCATCGACTTGTCCACGTCAGGATAAAAATACTGCCTCATCAGCGTGTCCTCAATGTCTGACGCCCATCTCACAAAGTGGTCAACAGCCATCTGCGGACGATAGGCATCGTATATCTTCAACCTGTAGCCCTTAGCCTTCAGGTCGTCACTCACAGCCCTCAAGCTGTCGGCAGCTTCGCGGGTGAGCAGCGCCGTGGGCTGTAAATAACCGTCTATGCGGCTTCCCACAAAGTTATAGGTGCTGTAGTACCGTATCTCCAATATGGCATCGGGTACCACGTCGGTAATATTGACAAATGCGACAGAATTAGTCAGTGGTTTCACATTGTCTTTCTTACAAGAAGTCAAAGTGATAAGGATGAGTATAGCCCCTGATATAGCCAGAAAACGAGTTTTCATTGTGTTAATTGTTAGATCTATATTACTTTGAAAATGCAAAGATACACTTTTTTTATCAAACAGAGAAAAAACGCCTCCCGTAGGGGCGTACCCCCGTGTACGCCCTTTACCCCCTGTACGCTCTGTATTCCCGTGTCAGTTATTTGAACTCGATGATGGTGCCGTAGGCGGTCACGGTCTTTTCGACATAGATACCCAGGATGCTGCGTCTCGCTGTAGAGTAGCTGACGTTGATGATGGTTTGGCTACCACGCAAGTTGGCATTCTTGTACATTTGCTGCACAGCGTTCTCGCGGATGTCGGATTTCGATGTTCCTCCTAGTCCGAAGATGTAGGAAACAGTGTGGCTTCCTTCAGCTGTGCCGACCACGTTGAAGTTGCTCTGAGTGAGGACTACCTCAGTTTGGCTGAGAGCGTTGTAGGTCATGTGGTTCGTCCCAAGGCATGAGGAGAACATCACCACTGCAAGGCATAGGCTTGCTAATAATACTAATTTCTTCATTGTGTGAGTTTTTTATAGTTTGTAAGGTTTGTAATTAGAATGCAAAGATACTAAAAAAATGAAAATTGAAAGTTGAAAAGTGAAAATGAACACACCCCGGTCTTCGACCACCCCTCTAAAGAGAGGGGACGGGTGCGTCAGCCAATTTCAATTTTCAATTTTCAATGTTCAATTTTCGAAGGGTCTTACGTTCACTCCGCACACTAGGTGACTGTGAAATCCCACTTCCAGCATCCCGTTGGGGAAGCCGAATGC
>JAEEGL015523035.1_pt1 | contig 40202 bp, 38 predicted proteins | sample 9134231 | NCBI WGS metagenome assembly JAEEGL01 (sample SAMN16246548, study PRJNA631951) | gut metagenome | biome: gut microbiome; feature: rumen; material: fiber-attached | host: Bos | place: Iran: Karaj | collected 2018-10
AAAGCTACAGCTCAGACCGATGAGATGCTCTCACAGAATGAGATCATGAAGAAGGCTTATGAGCAGGCGGATGCAGTAACCAGCCAGACTATGGCAGATGCTCAGCAGATCCTTGACAATGCTACAAACGAAGCAAATGCGTGCAGGGATGCTGCTATGGAATACATGGAAGATGTTATGAAGTACGTTGAAGGACTTCTTGCTTCATCTTCAAGAACCGTATCCGATCAGTATGATTCACTCCTGAATGCTCTCAATTCCAAGCTTCAGGCAGTCAAGGCAGATCACGATTCTCTTAAGGAATCACGTTCCGGAAGAGATGAAAAACCCGGACCTTCAGGCCCGAGTGTCAGTACGGTTTATCCCGATACCGATAAAGAATAAAATGATAAACCGGCTTATATCAAGCCGGTTTTATTTTTCTCATTGTTTATGAAAAAGGCCGCATTTCAAAAATGCATATCCGTGTTCCTTCTTTTGATCCTGGTCATGATACCGGAATTAAATGTATCTGCCGCGGAAAGAGTATTCCCGAAAGATGATGATCTCGTCATAGTCATAGATCCCGGGCATGGCGGCACGGACACAGGTACTCAGGGAGGCAGGATCCAGGAAAGATTCATGAACCTGATGACCGCACAGGCTCTTGTCGAAAGACTGAATATGTACGAAGGCGTTACGGTATATATGACAAGGTTCGACAATGAAACGACCATGAGTCTTACGGACAGGGCGAAATTTGCCGAATCTGTCAGCGCTGATTTTGTCTTCAGCATTCACTACAATGCATGCTACGCACATGACAGATTCGGAATAGAGGTCTATACATCACGTATCGCACCTTATAACGGATACGGATATCAGTTCGGAGATCTTCTGATGCACAGATTCGAGGATGAATTCGGTATTTATCCCAGAGGTGTTAAGACGAGAAAAGGTCTCAGGACGGAAGGAGATTATTACACCATAATCTCAGCCAATATATACCGTGAGATCCCTGCTGTCATCATAGAGCATTGCTTTGCGGACGGAACCGTTGATGCACAGTTTACGAAAACAGGAGACCAGCTCAGGGATTACGGAAGAGCAGATGCGGATGCGATAGCCGAATACTTCGGCCTTAAAAGTTCCGTTCTTGGAATTGATCTTACCGGTCCTTCCGATGATCTGATCTATGCGGATACCGCGGCGTTCAATGATGCCACCTATGAAGACAGGACAGCACCCGATAATGTCAGTTTATCGGTAAAGAGCATTGATCCCGAAACCAACACCGTAACTGTTACCGTTAGCGCAACCGAATCTGACGGGATGATGATGTTCTATGCCTTGTCCACGGACGGCGGATGGACCTGGCAGGAATCCAAGCCCTGGCCCGGGTCGGATACTTATAACGGCACATTCGATTCAAGCTTTGACCTCGTTCTTCCTTTTGAAAACGGATACAGACCTTCGATAGTGATCAAAGGCTTTAACAGATATGATGCCTATACCAAATCGGAACCCGTAACTTTCCTGGAAAGCTTTAACGGAAGCCGTACACCGCTTTACAGGACCGGCACAATCTACGGAGGATAATAATTTGAAATACATAGCGATAATCACAGGAGCTTCTTCGGGTATCGGACGTGAATTTGTCATGGCACTCGACCAGAGTATGGACGCGCTTGATGAGATCTGGATAGTTGCCAGAAGAAAAGAAAGACTGGAAGACCTTGCTTCAAAGCTCCGTCATCACGCAAAGGTAATATGCGGTGATCTTTCTAACCGAAATACCGTAAACAGAATATCAGCCATGCTCTCTGCCGATAAATGCAGGATCAGATTTCTCGTAAATGCTGCAGGATATGGGATTCTCGGAGATTTTACCAAGGGCGACAGAAAAGAAGAGACAGGTATGTGCGACCTGAATGTCAGGGCACTTACCGATATAACTTATGCATGCCTTCCATTTATGGGAAAGAATTCCAGGATCATCAACCTTGCATCGAGTGCGGCTTTTGTTCCCCAGCCTTCATTTGCCGTATATGCTGCGACCAAGTCCTATGTTCTGAGCTTCTCAAGATCGCTCAATGCAGAGCTCAGGGACCGGAATATTTATGTAACTGCGGTCTGTCCCGGACCGGTCAAAACCGAATTCTTCGACGTTGCGGAAAAACTCGGCACCCGCACTCTTTCAATGAAGAAATGGGCAATGACCACTCCCGATGTCGTCGTAAGGACCGCACTTAAGGATTCCTTTGCCAAAAAGGAAATATCGATTCCTACCACTATGATGAAGCTTTTCTATTTCTTTACCAAGATCTGCCCTCATCATGTGATCATTTCTTTTACTGACAGGTTATACCGCTGATGAACATTTCCAGACTTTTTTCGGGCGAGAATTTTAAGGGTACGTATATGTACCTTGATACGCAGAAGAAATATGAGATCGCCAGGACCATAATACTTTATTCGTTATCTGCCGCGATCTTTCTTACCGGATTTCTGTCGACCGGGACCAGGAAAAACCTTCTGACCATAGTAGCTGTCCTCGGAGTCCTTCCTGCATCCAAGGCTCTGGTTTCTGTCATAATGTTCCTCAGATACAAAAGCTTTAAGGAAAAAATCGGATGCGAAGGCGTGCTTAATGCATATGATATGATCTTTACTTCCGAGAAGATCAATTATCGGGTTTCGCATCTGTGTGTTTCCGATAACTGCATTATAGGGTTTTCGGAGGATACAAAGTTTGACGAGAATAAATTCAAGGATCACGTAACATCTATCCTTGCCGTAGAAAATCTTAAGAACATCACCGTTAAAGTTTTTACGGATAAAAATGCTTATCTTAACAGGATCTCATCCCTTAAACCTTCGGAAAGAGGAGATGAGGCCGTTATGTCAGTACTTAAACAGATAGTTTTGTAATGAAAGAAATCCCGGTAACAAATGAATCTGCAGGGCAGCGTCTTGATAAATTTCTGAAAAGGCTTCTTCCTTCATGCCCGGGAAGCTTACTCTATAAACAGCTGCGCAAAAAGAACATAACACTGAACGGAATGAAAGCTGACGGTCACGAACTTCTTACCGCCGGTGATGTTGTCAGTGTATTCTTTTCCGATGAAACATATGAAAAATTCTCTGCCGTGGAACATATCGATGTATCGGGATACATTAATGCATTTAATAAATTCGGTAAGATAGAGGTTGTTTATTCCGATAAGGATATCCTTATCTTCAATAAGCCTGCGGGTCTGCTGTCACAACAGTCTGCAAGCGGTGAGCTTTCGATTAATGATTATCTTATCGGGTATCTGTTAAGCAGGGGTGACATTAAGGCAGAGGAGCTTTCGTCCTTCAGACCTTCGATCTGCAACAGACTGGACCGTAACACATCCGGACTTATTCTATGTTCAGGATCTCTTCAGGGGGCACGTTTTCTCAATAAGATCCTTTCGGAAAGGGAAGCCGAAAAATATTATCTTGCACTTGTAAAGGGAAGATTTGAAAAAGAAGGTATTCATACATCCTATGTTAAAAAGGATGAAAAGAACAATAAGCTTTTGTTTGCTGATAAAGCAGTTGACGGATCTGTGAAGATCATGACAGGCTTTGAGGTGATACAAGAAGGAGATGACGCTTCGCTTTTGAAGGTCAGACTGTATACCGGAAAAAGCCATCAGATCAGAGCACATTTATCATATCTGGGGCATCCTATAATCGGTGATCCCAAATACGGCGGAAAAGGATTATACAGTGCCTCAAGACAGATGCTTCATGCTTATGAGATCAGGGTTACGGATTCATCCAGCGCATATAATGGAAGAAGCTTTAAAGCACCCGTCCCCGAAGATATGATCAAAGCATACCGTAAAGCCTTCGGTTCAGAGGAAATGCCTTTATGACTACATGGAAATCAAGAGGACTCAGAGGATCGACCCTGGAGGATCTCATTAACAGATCAAATGAAAAATATGACGAAGCAGGGCTTGCGCTTGTTCAGAAGATTCCTACTCCGATAACCCCGATCAATATCGATAAGGAGACCAGGCATATAACGCTCGCATATTTTGACCAGAAGTCCACTGTCGACTACATAGGAGCGGTGCAGGGTATACCGATCTGCTTTGATGCCAAGGAATGTGCAACAGATACATTCTCATTAAATAATATTCATGAACATCAGGTTGAGTTCATGAGGAAGTTTGAAAAGCAGGGCGGTATCGCATTCTTTTTGATCTGTTTCACGGGAAGAGGAGAGCTTTATTACCTTCCTCTGCAGATGCTCGAATTCTTCTGGGACAGAGCCAAAAACGGCGGAAGAAAATCCTTCCGCCATGATGAACTGAACCCCGATTATATAATTCCCGAATCACCGGGCATACCTGTTCCGTATCTTGACAAAGTAAATCAGGACCTGGCTGACAGGCCCGAATGACTTTGTATCAGTTAAAAGGATCTAAATATCTCGATGTTACATAAACCGAGACGCTGTAATCGGCATAATATGATTCGTGAATATCTATATATATGTCATAAATGTCCGTCGTTATTGATTTTTGTATTTCTTCACCGTTATTTACGGCATATTCAGCGATCATTGAATCGATATCCGCTTTTTCACGAATATCGAAATCATAAAGTGCGTTCATGACCTTTGTTATCTTTGAAAAATCATCTCCGTAATACAGATCATAACCGATAAATGATCCGTCGAATTTCACTTTCTCCTCGGTCACTTTAAAATATATCCTTACATAATTCTTAAGATATGAGTCGGAAGTATCCACATAATCCATAAAATAATATGAGTTGCCGGGTATATATCTTTCTTCACGCTCAAATCCAAGGGGGGCCAAAACGGCGGTCATAGAATCGGTAAATGGCCCGATCCCGCTGTTATAAACCGCTGTTTTCTTTATACCTGCACTTAAAATGAAATACATGCAGGCTTCGTACAGTGCAAGCCTGAAAAGGACAAGGGTAGCCTTCCGCAGGGGATTTTTCCTGAAATAAGTCTGCGCCGGATCATATTTCATATAATGATGTGGGATAAGTATCTCATCATCATTCATTTTCTTTTCATTAAAACCGTAAAACAGGCGTCCCCTGTCATTTATATCTCCGGATTCTGTTGCGGAGGTCAGTATCTTCCGGATACGGTGACTGTTTTCGGAAATACATTTATCGGCATACGCAATATATACGGCGTATTTTTTATGAATACGCTTATCAGCATTTTCGGCAGATGAAAACAATCCCTTTTTCCAAGTCTTCACCCTGACTTTATGTCTTATCTCATAAAGGGTTCTTCCTTCCAGAACATAGATTTTTCTGCGGAATGAGTTATGAATAAGGAAATAAAGAAGTACAGATATAAGGAAATAAATAATTGCAGCCGATGCAGTATACATGACCTGTTTTTCGGCAAAATACAAAACCGGCGTTGACAGATACAGATTTATGTACAAGGCGGGCATGATAATGGCCAGCACAACGAAATTGGATACTGAAGAACCTAATAATTCTGATAAATAACTTTCTGCCTTCGGTTTAACGTTCTTCTCATCCGGAAAATAATATTCTCTGGTATATACGTTGGTATATTCACCGATAGACTTCTGTTCCGAAGGACCGGTCATATAAGGTGTTAAAGGAGCTTTCACATCGACGTTTGTGGGACTTTCGTTTTTTTCTTTTCCAAAATATACAGATTCCATATTTCATCCTTTATCAGCAGATCAGAGAATGTACCGGGTGATCAAAAAAGCGGTTGACACATCGGCAATCGGTAAGTATAATTCAATGTATTAGCAAATTAGCATATTAGCATAGTAAAGCGTTAAAAGTTCCGGCAAATCATAGTTATTTTACCACGAAAAAAGGATATAATCAGTTATTATGAGTAATTTCAAGAACAATTTACTGCATACCCCCGACGGTGTCAGGGATATCTACGGAAAAGAATACGACAATATCAAATACGTAAGGAAGACCATTTCCGATTGCCTTACATCCTATGGTTATTCGGATATCCAGACACCTTCATTTGAGTATTTTGATGTCTTTTCCAAGGAGGTCGGAACTATCCCTTCTAGAGAGCTGTACAAATTCTTTGATAAGGATAATGAGACAATTGCGCTTCGCCCTGATTTTACTCCCTCGATCGCCAGATGCGCCGCAAAGTATTTCATGGACGAAGACAGACCGCTCAGGTTTTCCTATATCGGATCTACCTTCCAGAATATTTCATCACTTCAGGGTAAATATTCGGAAGTGACTCAGGAGGGTGCGGAGTTCATAGGAGATGCTTCCGTTTATGCCGATGCCGAAATGGTATCCCTTCTTATTGAATGTCTGCTGAGTACAGGTCTTGAAAATTTCCGTATTTCAATAGGTGAGGTTGATTATTTCAAGGGACTTTGCTCGGAAGCCAGGCTTTCGCCCGATGAAGAAGCCGATCTTCGTGATCTTATCTCTTCCAAAAACCCCATTGCTGCGGCAGATCTGTTAAAAGAATTAAATATCTCAGACGAAATGAGGGATAAGCTTTTAAGGATCACGGATACATTTGCTGATCATTCGATGCTCTCAGAGCTTGAGAAGGATGCAGGCAATGATATATCCAAGAAAGCGATCGAAAGACTTACATCCATATTCGATCTTCTTAAGATAAGAGGATATGAGAAATATGTTTCCTTTGATCTCGGAATGCTTTCAAAGTACCAGTATTATACGGGAATAGTATTCAAAGCGTTTGCTCTGGGCGCGGGTTCACCTGTTGCTATGGGAGGAAGATACGATAAGCTTCTTTCTTATTTCGGAAAAGATGCCCCCGCAGTCGGATTTGTCATCCTCCCGGACGATGTCGAGAAACTGCTGGAAAGACAGGGTAAGTCGTTTCCGGAAGAATCATCCGTTGAGGAGATCATTTATGATCCCTGCGATCCTTCAAGCTATGAAGAAGCCGTTAAAAAGGCGTGCCGGGTACGTGAACAGGGCGGAAGAGCGGCACTTATCAAGAAATAACCGAATTCGGAGAATATTATGAACAGTTACGATGATTATCTTACATTTGCTCTCGGAAAGGGCAGATTATCCAATAAGACAATGGAGCTCTTTGAAAAGATCGGCATTAGCTGTGAAGAGATGAAGGATCCTTCTTCAAGAAAGCTTATCTTTACAAGCGAGGATACCAAAACAAGGTTCTTTCTTTCAAAGGGGCCCGATGTTCCTACATATGTTGAATACGGTGCCGCTGATATCGGTGTAGTCGGAAGGGATACAATCCTCGAAGAAAACAGGAATGTTTATGAGATACTGGATCTCGGCTTCGGCAAATGCCGCATGTGCGTATGCGGTCCGGAATCTGCATCCGATAAGCTTCTCCACCATGAGAGGATAAGGGTCGCCAGCAAATACCCGGTCATTGCCAAGGAGTATTTCAATAATAAAAAGAACCAGACCGTAGATATCATCAAGCTTAACGGAAGCGTTGAGCTCGGTCCCATCGTTGGTCTTGCCGATGTTATAGTCGATATAGTTGAAACAGGTTCCACATTAAAGGAAAACGGACTTGCCGTACTCGAAGAGATCTGTCCTCTTTCCGCAAGAATGATCGTTAATCCCGTCAGCATGCAGCTTAAAGGTGACCGTATCAGGGAGCTTGTCATAAAACTTAAGGAATTGTTATAAAAATATGTTCCGCCGTTAATATATAATGAAACAGGCGGTTTTGGAGGAAATACTATGAAGCTCGTTAAATTGTCACAGGATTCTATCGCAGAGATCCAGAGTGAACTTCTCAAAAGATCCCCTGCTCAGTACACTGAATATGAATCAACCGTAAATGATATTCTTGCAAATGTCAGGGAAAACGGAGATAATGCTCTCTTTGAGTATACCGAAAAGTTTGACGGATTTAAGCTTACCGCTGAAAACATCAAAGTCACCAGGGCTGAGATCGATGAAGCTTATAAAAAGCTTGATAAGGAATATATCGATGTCATCAAAAAGGCTGCAGAAAACGTTCGTGAATTTCATGAAAAGCAGCTCCGTAATTCCTGGTTTGAAACCAAGCCCGACGGGACGATGCTCGGAATGAAGATCACCGCCATCGAAAGACTCGGCGTTTATGTTCCCGGCGGAAAAGCCGCATATCCTTCAAGCGTTCTTATGAATATCGTCCCCGCCAAGGTTGCGGGAGTTGACCGCATTATCATGTGCACTCCTCCCGGAAAGACCGGAGTCATCGATCCCGGAACACTTGTTGCGGCTGATATCGCAGGCGCCGATGAGATCTACAGGGCAGGTGGAGCACAGGCTATCGGAGCAATGGCATTCGGTACAGCTTCCATCCCCAAGGTATACAAGATAACAGGTCCTGGCAATATATTCGTAGCTCTCGCCAAGAAGGCCGTATACGGTTTTGTCAGCATCGATTCCATTGCAGGTCCTTCCGAGGTCATGGTTCTTGCGGATTCAACCGCTAATCCCAAGTATGTGGCAGCCGACCTCCTCAGCCAGGCAGAGCACGACGAGCTTGCAAGTGCCATACTTGTAACTACCGATGAAAAGCTTGCCGAAAGGGTTAATGAAGAGATCGAGGGTTTCTTAAAGATTCTTTCAAGAAGCGAGATCATAAGAAAATCCCTTGATAATTACGGATACATCCTTCTTGCTTCCGATATGGATGAAGCGATCGATACAGTAAATACCGTAGCCAGCGAACACCTTGAGATACTTACCGCCGATCCCTTCGGTGTAATGACGAAGATAAGGAATGCCGGCGCAATATTCCTCGGAGAATATTCATCCGAACCCTTGGGTGATTATTTTGCAGGTCCCAACCACATCCTGCCCACCAACGGAACCGCAAGATTTTTCAGCCCGGTAAATGTTGATGATTTCATTAAAAAGAGCTCTGTTATATACTATTCTAAGGATGCCCTTGAAAGGGATTCAGCGTCCATTCAGCTCTTTGCCAATAATGAAGGACTTACCGCACACGCTAACAGTATAAAGGTTCGTTTTGAATAATACACAGACTAAAATAAGGAGGCAGTTATGCCCGCAGCAAAGAAAGTCAGAAAAGCAGACGTTTCAAGAAAGACCGGAGAGACCGATATCAGGATAAGCCTGACCATTGACGGAACCGGCAAAAACAATATCGATACCGGAATTGGTTTCTTCGACCACATGCTTTCGGCATTTTCCAAGCACGGCTTCTTTGACCTTGAGTGCAAGGTAAATGGAGACCTCAAAGTGGACGGACACCACAGTGTCGAGGATACCGGAATCGTTCTCGGAACCGCTATCAAAAAAGCTCTCGGTGATAAAGCCGGCATCTACAGATACGGATATTTCATTCTTCCAATGGATGAGGTTCTTGTTCTCTGCAGTCTTGATCTTTGCGACAGACCCTTCCTTGGATTTGAATATGAATACAAGGTTCCTATGATCGGTGATCTCGATACCGAACTGGTAAGGGAATTTTTTTACGCTGTAAGCTATTCCGCAGGAATGAACCTGCACTTCAAAGTATTGTCCGACGGAAATGCACATCACGTTACCGAAGCCATGTTCAAGGCATTTGCAAAGACTCTTGATATGGCAACCTATACGGATCCCCGTGTAAAGGGTGTGCTTTCGACGAAAGGAGCTCTTTAATGTACGTTAAGAAGTTTTTACCATGCATATATCTTAAGAACGGTTCAGCTGTAGTTTCCGATGAGGATGATACCGTTCTCGAAGCCGATGCATATTCCCTTGCAATGAAATTCTGCAGGGATCTTGCGGATGGGATCATCATCTATGACCTTTCCGAAGGGATGGGTGACGATGCACACGAGGAATCCTTAAGGATAATCCGTGCTATCTGCGGAGACAGTGAGGTTCCCGTATATGCGACCGGTAACATCAGGCGTCTAGAGGATGTTAAAAAGCTCATATATGCCGGCTGCTCCAAGGTTATCCTTGATTATGACAAGGAAGTAAATATCCTTCTTACCTCCGCTGCAAGCGGTCGTTTCGGAAGAGATAAAGTATATGCCGCGGTTTCTTTTCCCAAGACATTTTCTACGCAGGTTGAAAGCCTTGACAGAAGTCTTCTGATAGGAACCGATACCAATTACCACGCCAGCGATGCTAAGGATACGGGAAGTGTTGCTGAACTGTGCACCAAGTACTGTTCCGGCGTGCTTCTTAAGAATATCCATGCGCTTGATGTTATAGAAGATGAGATCAAGCTTCCGATCATCATCAGTGCCAAGGACCTTGCGTTTAACAAGATCATTGAATATCTGAAGAAAGATTCCGTAAGCGGTGTTACCGGTAATGTCATTTCACTCAATTCCGGTGAGATCTCATCCATCAAGGATATCTGCACCCAGAACGGCATTATAGTCAGACACCTTGAGAGCAGGATCAAATGGAGCGACCTTAAGAAAGGCCCCAACGACCTTGTTCCGGTCATTGTCCAGGATTACAAGAATAACGAAGTTCTGATGCTCGCATATATGAATGAGGAAGCATTCCTCAACACGATAGCGACCGGTCTGATGACATATTATTCAAGAAGCCGTGAAGAACAGTGGGTTAAGGGCGAGACCAGCGGACATTACCAGTATGTAAAGAGTCTTACCGCCGACTGCGACAAGGATACGATCCTTGCCAAGGTTTCCCAGGTCGGTGTGGCATGCCATACAGGGGCAAGAAGCTGCTTCTTCAATGAGATCACAGGCTCCGAGGAAATTAATACCGTAAATCCCCTTCAGGTGTTTGAGAAGGTTTACGATGTCATCAAGGACAGAAAGCTTCATCCGAAGGAAGGATCATACACCAATTATCTTCTTGATAAGGGCCTTGATAAGATTCTCAAAAAGCTTGGAGAAGAAGCTACCGAGACGATCATCGCTTCCAAGAATGCCGGAAACCAGGAGGTCATCTATGAGATCAGCGATCTTCTCTATCATCTGATGGTTCTCATGGCAGAGAAGGAGATAACCTGGGAAGAAGTGACCAAGGAACTTGCGGGAAGATAATATGAGCTCTGATAATCTGTTTTTATCCAATGACATACTGATGTCAGTGGAAAAACCCGAACGTTATATCGGAAACGAAGTAAATTCATGCATAAAGGACCCTGATTCTGTCAGGGTCCGCTTTATAATGTGTTTTCCCGATGTTTATGAGATAGGAATGAGCCATCTGGGTATCCAGATACTCTATGATATGTTCAATTCCTTCGAGGATGTCTGGTGTGAAAGAGTTTATTCTCCCTGGATCGATCTCGATAAGATCATGAGGGAAAAGAATATTCCTCTTTTTTCCCTTGAATCACAAAGACCCGTTAAGGAGGCTGATTTCCTCGGAATAACGATCCAGTATGAGATGTGCTATACCAATATACTTCAGGTGCTGGATCTGTCAGGAATTCCGCTTGAATCCGGAGACAGAGGCTCTGATGATCCTATCGTTATAGGAGGCGGCCCCTGCACGTATAATCCCGAACCGATAGCCGACTTTTTCGATATTTTCTATATAGGAGAGGGAGAGACCAGGTACAGGGAGCTGATAGACCTGTATGAAAAAATGAAGGACGAAGGAAAGAGCCGTGATGAATTCCTTATCGAAGCAGGCAAGATAAACGGTCTTTATGTGCCTAGATTTTACGAGCCTTCATACAACGAAGACGGTACATTATGCGATTTTAAGCCCACAGTCGAAGGCCTTCCCCTTAAGATCAAAAAAGAGGTGGTCAGGGACCTTGATAATACTTATTATCCCAGGAAGCCGGTTGTTCCCTATATCAGATGCATACAGGACAGGGTTGTTCTGGAGATCATGCGAGGCTGCATTAGAGGATGCAGATTCTGTCAGGCAGGAGAGCTTTACAGGCCGGTCCGGGAAAGGAGAGTCGATAAGCTCCTTGATACCGTATACCAAATGCTTGATTCAACCGGATATGAGGAAGTTTCGTTAAGCTCACTTTCGTCGTCCGATTATACACATTTACCTGAGCTTCTCGATAATCTTATAGTTGAATGTGAGAAGAGAAAGGTTAATATTACCCTTCCCTCACTTCGTATTGATGCTTTTTCGCTTGATGTCATGAACAAGGTTGAAGACATCAAGAAAACCTCTGTAACATTTGCACCCGAAGCCGGATCGCAAAGACTCCGAAATGTGATAAATAAGGGACTTACGGAAGAGGATATCCTGTCCGGGTCTGCGCAGGCGATTGCAGGAGGATGGACTAAGTTCAAGTTCTATTTCATGCTTGGTCATCCCTTTGAGACCGACGAGGATATTCTGGGTATCGGAGACCTTGCCAATAAGGTTGCCGCCGAATTTTTTGAAATGGTTCCCAGGGACAAGAGGGTTAACGGCCCCATATCTATAACCGTATCCACTTCATTTTTTGTACCCAAGCCCTTTACGGCATTTCAATGGGCTCCGCAGTGCACAACAGACGAGTTTATCAGAAAAGCATATGTATGCAGAAAAGGCATATCGGAACAGCTTAATCAGAAGAGGATCCATTATAACTGGCATGATGCCGATACCAGCGTGATCGAAGCACTTCTTGCCAGAGGTGACAGGAAAGTTGCCGCCGTTATTAAGAAAGTATATGAAAAAGGCGGAATATATGACGCATGGTCAGACCGGTACAAGCATGAAAGATGGATGGAAGCTCTTGATGAATGCGGACTCAGCCTTGATTTCTACGCTTTCCGTGAAAGGAATGATGACGAGCTGTTCCCCTGGGACTTCATAGATATTGGGGTCAGCAAGGCATTTTTACTGAAAGAATACAAGAAAGCGGCAAGAGGAGAGATCACTCAGAACTGCAGAGCGGGATGCAGCGGATGCGGTGCTGCTACATTCGGGGCCGGTATATGCCCCGGATCTGTCAAAAATGCATAAAATAAGCCGTTCTTTGTCTTTTTTTCGTATTTTTCCGATGTTATAATATAACTGTCTTAACGACACGGGGAGCAATGACTACTTATATATTATTTATTCTTTTAATGATAATTGTGTTTATCTCGATCTGTTTCAGTCTTCGGGTTAAACACAAAAATATTGGATTTGTCATAACTTCGTCTGTACTCATCGTTGCAGATGTATTAAGTATGCTGCTGATTTCTGCAGAAACCATCAAAGAGGCAAGAAATTTACTTCTGGTATATTATATTTTCTATCCCTGGCTCTTTTTCGGAACACTTCTTACTGTCATAAGATCGCATACCCAAAGACTTCATCTTGACTGCAATATCGGTATGGCAGTCATCTGCTCGATACAGTCTGTGATAATTGCTGCGTGTTTTTTTAAAAACGGACTTATAAACTTCTCCCAGGTTGCAGTATTCGGAAGAGTATGGTGGGTAGTAAGGATGCCGTTACTTGAGTTTGTTCCCGACGTATTTATCGCTTACCATGCACTCTGCCTGATAAACTGCATCATTATATTTTCGATGATGCTTGTTTTTGCATTTAACGTTCCGAGAGTATTCAAGTTTAAATACTATAATCTCATGTTCCTTCAGGGTATCATGTTTGTTCTGATACTTGTTACCTTCATCAATAATCTTCCCGTTTGGATCCATACTCTGGTAATGAATTTTGTATGTTTCTTCACATATTATTATATCTTTATATACTCCGATCAAAAACTCCGTGATACCGTTTTATATGACTTCGCCAATGAACTCAGTGACGGTGTTGTTATCTATAATATGTATAATGATGTGATCCATATCAATAACAGATTTAAGAATATTGTAAGCGAAGACATTATAAACGGGATCCATAATATCGAGCTTATGGAAAGGTTTGTTTCCAGAACCGAAATGATCGGGGATTTTACGGTTATTCCTTATACCAACGAGGACAGGCAGTATTATTTCAGGATCGATAAAAAGAAAGTCGGTCCCGATGGCGATATCATCGGTACAGTTTATATGTTCCATGACATGTCTTCCGAGATAGCCCAGATGAAACTGATGAAGGAAATAAATAACGACCTGGAAAAGGATTCTCTTATCAGATCCGATTATCTTACCTTTGTCACAAACAGACTGCTTGTTCCGATCAATCATATATTAAAGCTTACAGACGTTGCCTTAGTTGAAAATAATATATCCCCGGATGAAAGAGATCGAATCAGCCTGATCAACAGATCCGGTATAAGCCTTAAGAATATTGTCAATGAAATGCATGATCATTCCATGCTTGATAAAGACAGCTTTACCATCAGGCCTGAAGGCTACGAACCGCTTTCGGAGATATATGATGTCTGTAAAAATATTCAGGGCAGTCTGTCTAATGATGATACTGATTTTATGTTTATTATAGATCCGGAGCTTCCCTTCAAGCTCATTGGCGATAAATTCAGGATCAGACAGATCGTAGTCAGTCTGTGCGATTTGATGATCAGACTTATATCGCACGGTGTTGTCCGTATAGTTCTTTCCTGCAGACCCATCTCTGAGAATGATATCTGTATTGATTTTCATTTGATCGGCATGGGTATTGATATCAAAGAATTTGATCCCGAGAAGAACAGGGATTCAAGATTTGAGATTTCTCAAAAGCTCATCGAATACATGAACGGAAATCTTGACATAAGCCGCTCGAGTCAAAATGAAATAGAATTCAGGTTTTCGCTTCCGCAGAAGGTATTGGATGACCGTAAAAAGCTTGTTGTAGAAAATTCCAGCAGAAAATATGCTTTTTGTCTTAATGAGAAAAATATCTTAAATGATGAATTTAAGAAGGAAATGAAAGCCCTTGGCATGGATGGCAAAGTGATCACACAATTAAATGATTATAAAGCCACGGGAAAGACCGATTATCTGTTTTTCATAAGGGAATACTTTAATGCTGAGACTGAAAAGTTCCTGTCAGATCATCCTATGGTCAACGGAATAATGCTTATTGATAATGAAACAGAAATTGTTACTTCAATACCGAATCTCAGATATATCATAAAACCGTTGTCTACACTTTCGATGGTGCTTGCACTGAACGGAATGGAATTTAAGAATCTATAGAAGTAAAACAGATGAAGAAATTTAAAAAGTTCTTCTGCATCCTGATCAGCATATGCATGATGCTTTCGGTATCCGGATGCGGTGACAGTTTTTCAGGCACAACTAAAGATACTCTGACCATAGCAGTGCGTTCAGGCATATACGCTGATGTGATCAGAAAATGCATTCCGGGTTTTGAAGAAGCAAGCGGTATAAGCTGTGAGATAATGGAGTATTCCGAAGATCAACTCCACAATTATATTCTGAATGATTCCGTCAACAAAAACGGAACCATTGACCTGTGCATGATTGACGGAAGCCGTGCAACAGAATTTATTTCCGGAGGGATACTGACCGACCTGAGCGATCTGGGATATTCCTTTGATGATGATATCATTACCGAAACAACTTCCATTTGTGAAAAAGATGGCGGTATTTATCTTGTTCCCTATTATGGAAATGTATCTGTCATGATGTTCAATAAGAACGCTGCTTCGGATCTCGGATACAGTGAAGATGATTTTAAATCTCTAGAAGATGTTATAAGATTTGTTCTTGCGTCAGAAGAAAACGGATACGGAGGCTTTGCCTGCAGGGAGGACTCCGATAATGACACCGTTGTTGATTTTCTTCCCGTATTAAGATCCTGCGGTGGATGGGTAGTGGATGATGAAAATCTGCCTTCTGTAAATACGGAAGAATTCAGGGAGGCATTTGAACTATATCTTTTTCTGATAGAAAACGGCAAAACAGCCACAAAGGAAGAGATAATCGACGGCCTTCAAAACGGGAGTATCTCAGTAGCAGTCGGCTGGCCCGGCTGGTGCAGCCCGGAAAATGAAAACAGTATTGATTATGTGCCGTTCCCGGGCAAGATCTCAGATGATGCTCCGGTTTATAATTCAAATATTTACGGTATATGGACACTCGGAATTCCCGATAACTGCACTGATAAAGATTCCGCGATCATGCTGCTTGAATATCTGATGGATCCGGATATACAAAAAGAGAGCATTTCATACGGAGGCATTCCATGCAGGTATTCCATATTAAATGATCCGCAGTGTCTTGAAATAAACCCTCATCTGAATGATATCTGCGATGCTCTCGAAACAGGCCTTTACAGGCCCGAAACCAATAAATGGTCGCGATTTTGCACGATACTCGGAAGCAGAATGAAAAGTGTCATTGACGGTGAAATGAACATAGATGATGCAATGCTGCTTGCTCAGACTGAATTGGATAAATTAATGAAATGAAGATAAGGATCAGATTTACAAAACATGGTGCAGTCAGATATATAGGTCATCTTGATGTCATGAGGTATTTTCAGAAGTGCATCAGGAGAGCCCGCGTTAATGTTTCATATACCGGAGGTTATTCACCTCATCAGGTAATGACATTTGCTTCTCCGCTCGGCGTAGGTATGGAGAGCGAAGGCGAATATATGGATATCGGTATAGAAGATGAACATCCTGATACAAAGGCAATACTGGATTCATTAAATGAGGCAAGTGTTCCGGGCATAAGGATCAGATCAGTAAGAGTCCTTCCCGAGGATGCCGGTAACGCAATGGCTTCCGTTTTTGCATCGGAATATGAGATAAGATTCTATGATGATAAAAAAGATCTGTGCCCGGATGCCAAGACTATCGGTGAGATGATAGACAAGATGCTGTCATCCGAAGCATGCATATATCACAAGGAAACCAGGAAAACTTCGAGGGATATAGATCTCAAGGAGTTTATATATAAGCTTGACATGACCTGTGATTCAGAGCCCGTTGTAAGAATGACGATCAATTCTTCCAGTGCTGATTCGATAAAACCGGTCTTTGTCATGGAATACCTTTTCAATCTGGCCGGCTGTAGTCTACCGGATAATGCATTAAAGATCACCAGACTTGATATGTTTACACAGGGAGAAAACGGTGAGCTGATCTCACTTGAAGATATCGGTTTATGAGCAGAATCAAGCTTCAGTCATCCGAAAAAGAAAAAGCCAGAAAACTTCATGAGATGAGAAGATCTGAAGAAGGTAAAGTCATCATCACCGATGTCGACGGGAAACTTATCGCATTCCTGTTATCGGACGGAAAAGCCTCAGCTGTTACCGTACTCGGAGGGAAAGATTATCCGGAACCTGATTGTATTAACTCCGGCGATATCGTTATTGCTTATGTCAGGGATGTAAAAAATGATATCGGCGCCGCATTCATTGAATATGCATCCGGACATGACGGATACCTTCCCTTAAATAAGCTGCCCAAAAACACATCGGTAAAACAGGGAGATCTATTGCCTGTTAAACTTTTCTCATATGCTCAAAAGGGCAAAAGAGCAACATTTACCGCCAAGATCGATTATTCCAAATATCCTGACGGTGATGAGCTTTATGAGAAATCAAAACATCTTACTGCATATTCATTTCTGTATAGGGATGAAGCATTCCTGAAGGACAGACTGGAGAAGGTAATCCGTAAAAATGAATATACGGAAATCGTTACCGATCTGGAATCAGTATATGATAATCTGAAGCCCTTTTATGAAAATATAAGACTGTATACGGACAAGGATTTCGGCCTTTCTAAGCTCTACAGCCTTAATACCGTTATCGAAGATGCTATCTCAAAGAAAGTATGGCTTAAATGCGGCGGTTATCTCTGCATTGAGCATACGGAAGCCATGACAGTCATCGATGTAAACAGCGGAAAGTTTTCGCCTTCCAAAGGTACCGATAAGGAATCGGCATATCTGGCTGTAAACCTGGAAGCCGCTTCAGAAATCTGCAGACAGTTAAGACTGAGAAATATATCCGGGATCATTATAATTGATTTTATAAACCTTGTTTCTTCCGAAGACAGAGAATCACTTTTGAACGAGCTTAGATCCGGATCTGTAAATGACACGATGAAAGTCAGTGTAGCCGGCATTACGGCGCTCGGACTGGTTGAAATGACACGAAAGAAAGAACTTCCTCCTCTTTATGAGCAGCTCAGATAATTATGAATAAGAGAATTCTTTACGTAATCTTAATAGGTATCATCAATATGGCGATTCTTTCGTCCGCCTATTATCTTTATGTGCAAAAAGAGATCTCAAATGTAGAAAAAAATTACAGATATATAGCCGAAGAAAAAGCAAATAATATCGAAGCGACGATTGAATCCGTTATAATCAGGACGGATGCGATCAAGATTCTTTTACAGGATCTTGGAGGAGACAGCTCTTTTTTCGAAACACTTGCTGATGATCTGTACGATAATGTCAAGGATGAAACCGGAATTACATTAAAATATATATCAATAGCTCCGGACGGAGTTGTTTCGGATGTTTATCCGATACTGACCAATGAATCGCTTATCGGATACGATTATCTTGATGTGACTAAGACCGGAAATGTTACGGATCCTCATATTTATGAACAGGGCGATCCAGTCCTTACCAATTCATATGATATCAGGGAAGGCGGATTCGGTGTATCGGGTGCCATTCCCATTATTTATAAATCGGGCGGAGAAAATACACTTTGGGGACTCGTCGGATTCAATATTTCATCAGCTTCTCTTATTGAAGCATTAAATCTTGAAAGTCTTGAAGCTCTTGGAATTAATTACAGACTTTCTTATGTGGATTCGCATAATACAAGACATATAATTAAGGAATCGGCTACAAAACCTATAAAGGAGATCACTGTTCAGTTCCATGTCGAAAATCTGATCTGGGAACTTTCCTTAAGTCCCAAATCAGGCTGGTATCCCGTATCAAGGATCATCATTACTTCGGTTATCCTGGCACTGATCTCAGTATTTATCGGAATGTTTGCCAATGTCATCTTCAGACTCAGGGAATCTTATCTGATGGTAGTAAAGCTTTCTAATACGGACAGGCTTACGGACTGCTACAACAGAAGAGCATATGAAGATAAACTGGGCGAATATAAGAATTTCGGAATGGACAAAGATTTCGTATATATTGCCGTAGATATCAACGGTCTGAAAAAGACAAACGATACGCTCGGACACCAGGCAGGAGACGAACTTATCTGCGGTGCTGCGTCTCTTCTTAAAAACTGCTTTAAAGAATTCGGAAATGTTTACCGAATAGGTGGTGACGAATTTGCTGTTATGATACAATGTGATGAGAACAAACTCGAAGAAAGGAAAAATACTCTGACCCGTTCCATGATCAAATGGAAAGGGAAATTTGTACCACAGCTCGCAATGTCTGTCGGATATGCCCCTTACAGAGAGACACCGAACAAGAGCATTGACGAACTGGCTAAGCTTGCCGATGAGCGCATGTATGATGCAAAACGCAATTTCTATATTTCCAGCGGTCAGGACAGAAGAGGAAGATAATCTCTTATGAACTTTAAGTATTTCAGGAAACTCACTGCCTTTTCTATAGTATTTACACTTGTTATTCCTCTTTGGGGGTGCGGTTCCGACAGCACCTCCGATCTTTCGGTTGTCGACAATGAAACCGTTTTATATAATGAGGAAAGCATTGTCGGAGTCGATGAAGTCAAAAAGTATCCCATTACCGATAACGGCATTCCTATCTGGGATTTCGATGAATATGTAAACGGAGAGTGGCTTAAGTCCCTTGAGGATTCCGATGAGATTTATGCTACCAGACATGATTATGTCTATGATCTGGAACGCTCCAGACTGTATGATATTCTTAATGACTCCTCTCTGAGCACTCTGCCATCAGACGATCCTCTGTACAAGACCAAATATATTTATGATCAGTTCTATAAAGAAAATGTCAATGATTCTCTGAACGAATCACTGATCGAATTTCTTCAGCCTGTTTACGATGTTGAAACTCTGGAAGATCTGTTTGATCTTTATAAAAATAAAGACTATGCGATTTTCAATAATGAGATCAATTTAGAGATAACAGGCGGAAACTGGGGAGATGTTGATGCACTTTATAACCCCAAAATCAATGAAAATCTTTTAAATGAATACAGTAATTATATTGCAAATCCCGCAGACGGGGGGATGTCGGAGATTTATGCAAATATTGAAAAGCTTGGTATAGATCAGACCGAATATGTTAAGATGCTCAGCAATCTCGTTGTTATCAGCCAGTATTCCAGGGAGTATCTGAACAGTTATTCTAACGGATATAAATACCAGTATTTCTATAAAGATACTTTTGAACAGAGCAATATCGAAGTTCCTGTTTTTGATATCATTGAAGAATTCACCGATAAAGAATACAACGGACCGATCGTTGCCACCGAAAACCTGTTTGATTATTTCGATGTGATCTTTTGTGAAGAAAATCTCGATGCTCTTAAAGATTCTCTGATCTTAAGTATCATTTATGCTACAAGTTACATCAACAGCGACTGGAACAGATATCAGGATGAGAAGTATGATGCTGCTTTCTATTACGCGATAAGTGAATCAAGTGATGTTCTGGCTATTGAGTATCAGTCCAGATTTTTCGATGAAGAAAAAATGAAAGAGATCCGCCAGTTTGTCTTTGCGATCAAAACGCAGGCACAGAAGGTGGTCAAAGAATTTGAATGGCTTTCAGACAAGAGTATGGAGACCGCAGTCAGAAAAATCGTTCTGATGAAACCTTCATACGGTGTAAGCGACCATGTTTATGATCTTTCTGATGTTGTTCTGAGCGATGATCTTTTTGATAATTTTCTCAACATATGGGAAAGCAGAAGAAAATTCTCTTATTCACAGCTTTATTATGTTGATGAAGAAAGAGGAACTGTTTTCCAGCAGAACTTTGTTGTCAATGCATATTATGATCCCAGCCTTAACAACATCACTCTGACTACCGGATTATTAACCGAGCTTCTTGAAACTGATATGACATATGAGGAGAAGATTGCGGAGCTCGGAATGACCGTAGCACATGAAATATCTCATTCCTTTGGACCGTCCTATGTAAATTATGAAGGTGACGGCTATTATGATAACTGGATGACCGATGAGGAAAACAATGAATATAATGACCGCATCAGAAGGATAATTCAGTTTTTTGACGGAAAAGAGACAGAATATTTCGATCCCATTAACGGTTCATTCTATGCTGATGAAACTTATGCCGATCTCATGGCTATGGAGATCTGTTTAAGACTTCTTGAGGAACAGGAAAATGTGGATTACGATCTCTTCTTCACAACATTCGCTTCAAGAAAAGCAACATACTATACCGAAGAAAGTGTCGCATTATTAAACGGTGATAATCATCTTCCTGCCAAGTTCAGGATTAATTATATTCTGGGACAGTTCGATAAATTCTATGAGATTTACAAAATAGATGAAGAAAGTCCATTCTTCGTCCCAAATTTAGAGCGTCTTAAGATATTTAAATGAGATCACACCGAAAAGTAAGACTCATATCTGCATTTATTCTGATCATATTGCTTGCATCGATATGGTCATGGATCCCCGTAACCGAAATAATAAATGTTCACATTAGAGAGGAGAATTCTCCGGGATTCAGAATAGCACTGGTCACGGATCTTCATTCATGTTATTACGGTGCCGGCCAAAAAAGCCTGATAAAACGTATCGATAATGAGGAACCGGATATCATCATTTTATCCGGGGATATATTTGATGATAAGTTAAATGATGATAATTCCAGATCATTTCTGGAAACTATAGTCAATAAATATCCATGCTATTATGTTACGGGAAATCATGAGTTCTGGAGTGGAAGAGCGGATTCCATAAAAGAATATCTCAGATCGATAGGTGTATATGTACTGGAAGGAGATTGCAAGAGCATTGAATCAGCCGGAAGCTTCATAGATATATGCGGTGTAGACGATCCCACATACATGTCAGATTCAGCGTGGAAGGAACAGATAGACAGGGCATATTCCGAAACCGATCCGGACCACATAAGGATCCTTGTAAGCCATCGTCCGGAGAAGATCGATATCTATGAACAGTTTGATTTTGATCTGATCCTTTCCGGACATGCTCATGCAGGGCAATTCAGGATACCGTTTATAAACAGAGGAATATTTGCTCCGGATCAGGGCTTCATGGCTTCGTATGTTAACGGAGAATATGAACTGTCTAACGGAAGCATACTCATAGTCAGCAGAGGACTTGCAAGGGAAAGCACACCGCTTCCGAGATACTTCAACAGGCCTGAGCTTGTTATTATCAATATTTGAGAATATTTTACCAATAAAAAACACAGGCTCTGATGCCTGTGTTTGTCTATATAAACTGTCATTTATGATAATTCGTTCAGGAGGCCTTCAATGCCTTCCCTGTCGTAAAGATCCTTATAATATGATGTCTCATTGCTTATAAGTCCGTCGATCGCTTTCATGCTCAGAAGCTCAACGGGCGCTTTATCATCCGTCATAATATTATCACCGGCCTTGTATTCGACCAAGGATCTGTCAACCTTTTCCATTGCCGCTACAAGCATCTCATTTTCTTCGAGATCAGTATTGTTACGAAAGCTTTCAATAATATCGGACTTGCCTGCAAATAATTCCCTGTTTGTGCAGCCGTATACATCTGCTGTATATACATTGGGAAATACGGATGATATGGTGTCAGATAGATACTCATTGATATTTCCTTCGGTATCATCCCTCATGTTCATGTTAACGACCATTACACCGTCATCATAAAGATGATCCTTAACGAGTGTAAAGAATTCAACCGTGGCCATCTGAAAAGGGATCGTGATATCCTGATATGCATCGACTACGATTACATCATATAGTCTGTCCGATGGAATCTCCTGTAGAAAAGCACGGCCGTCATAGGTAGTGATCTTGATATCTTCGGGAAGTTCGAAATATTTATAAGAAAGATCTGCGATCTTCTGATCGATCTCAACACCTTCTATATTTACTTCATCAAAATACCTGTCACACTGAGTAGCAAATGTTCCGCTTCCCATCCCGAGAACAAGTATATCGAGAGGCTTATCTTTTTCATGGAGACCGGCCATATAGGGTCCGGCCATGTAATAGTCGTAGCACATGCCGGAAAGTTCCCCGCCTTTTTTGTAGATGGACTGAACTCCGAATAAAACATTCGTTGAAAGGATTATGGAATCATCTGTCTCCGAAACCTGAAGATAATTATATATAGATTCGTCCTCAACAACGAGATCACTTACCCAGAAAGCGAAATTGCTTTTATATCCGAATATGCAGCAAAGGATAAATATGATCACAGCTGCGATAGATCCGATGCTTTTAACTCGTCCCGATATAAAATACACGATGCACAGGCCAAGAAGTATTGCTGCAAAGATCAGGAATGTAGCAGAAGTTCCGACTGCGGGTATGCTGATGAAAGTAGGTACGAACGTACCGATAATGCTGCCTATCGTATTAGCCGCATTAAGCATTCCGACGATCTTGCCGCTGTCATCAAGGCTGTCCACAGTGTATTTGACAAGTGAAGGTGTTACCGTTCCGAGAAGGAACAAGGGAAATACGAATATGACCATGCAGGCAACAAATGCTGCGATAACAAGGAAATTTGTATTTATTGAGAATATCAGTACGGCAGATATTCCGATTATGATATATTTGCCCACAACAGGGATAAGAGCGATCCATACAGCTGCAACGAGGATCCTTCTGTAAAGCTTATCAGGATTTGGATCCTTGTCGGCTTTGCGGCCTCCGTAGATATTGCCCAGTGCCATGGCAATCATTATGGTTCCGATGATTATTGTCCAGACGATCTGAGAAGAACTGAAATACGGAGCAAGTAATCTGCTTGCTCCGAGTTCAACAGCCATGACTGACATGCCCGCGAAGAATTCAGTCAGATAAAGATAAAATTTGTTATTGAGTATCTTGTTTTTATTAGAGTTCATTTAAGTATTACCCGTTTATGATTCCGCTTTCTTTTATTGCATTAAGAGCTTCTTCTATGACAGGAACAGTTGCGACCAGAGCCATTCTCACATAGCCTTCGCCTGAAGGTCCGAATGATGAACCGGGAGTACAGAGAACGCCTGTCTTTTCAAGAAGTTCCATGCAGAATTCCATGGAATTTCCGTGTCCTTCGGGAACAGGTGCCCATACGAACATGGATCCCTTTGCATCGGGAATGTTCCAGCCGATCTTTCTGGCTCCTCCGCAAAGAGCGTCGCGTCTTCTCTGATATTCTTTATTCTGTTCCTTAACAGAATCCATAGGACCGGTAAGAGCAGCAATTGCAGCCTTCTGGATGGGTATGAACATACCGAAATCGATCTGGCTCCTGAGCTTCTTTACGGCAGCTACGATATCTTTACGTCCAACGAGGAAACTGATTCTCGCTCCCGTAACATCAAATGACTTGGAAAGTGAAAAGAATTCCACACCGACATCAAGAGCACCGTCATACTTTAGAAAGCTCTGTCCGATATTTCCGTCATAAATGATGTCACTGTATGCGTTATCGTGGACAATGATGACATCGTTTGCCTTAGCCCATGCAATTATCTCATCATAGATGCCTTCACTTGCAACACTTCCTACGGGGTTTGCCGGAAGAGAAACGATCATTACTTTAGCCTTTTTTGCAATATCCTCGGGAATGGATTTTACGTCCGGAAGGAAGTTGTTTTCGGAAATAAGAGGGTAGTAGTAAGGCTCAGCTTCCGCAAGGAATGCTCCTGCCTGGAATACGGGATAACAGGGATCGGGAAGCAGGACAGTGTCACCTTTATTGAGAAGAGCCAGGCAAAGATGTCCGCATCCTTCCTGAGTTCCGTAACAGCTCATGACCATATCCGGGGTGATGCCTGATACGTCGTATCTTTTGACAAAATAATCACATACAGCCTGAAGCATTTCGGGCATATCCCTGAGTGAATATTTCCAGTTCACGGGATCTTGTGCAGCTTCAACAAGAGCATTCTTTATATGATCCGGAACGGGAAAATCGGGAGTTCCTACCGAGAAGTTATAGATCTTTTGTCCCTTTGCTTCACAAGCGATCTTTTTTTCATTCAATGCGGCAAATATTTCCGCACCAAATTTATCAAGTCTGTCAGCGAATTTCATTTCATTAAACCTCTGTATTTTCTCACTTATGGTAAAGTGGATTTATTTATTCTTTTCCTTTAAAAGTTTTTTGAATATTCTTTTAGCCCGGTATCCGGCATATACATAACACAGTATTACAAATATTGTCAGAAATCCGAGTAAAAAAGCACATGCAACTAAAGACTGCAAAGAAAGATCGCCGGTTTTTATGATGGCAGCTGTTAATATAGCAAGTATTATCAAAAAGCAAATGCCCAAAACAAATATATTCGGTTTTTTATTTACCAAAGTCCATTTGCCTTCAACAGATTCAAACCGGTAACAGTTATATGATCCGCCGGATCTGTAATGGCCCTCAAAAATATATACATTTGCAATTTCGGTATCATCAATATTTGTGAAGATTAAATATGGCGGATGCTGTATATAACTTACATAACTGATTATGAACAATATTAATGCAAAAAATACAACGATGCCAATAAGCGTAATGATGAGATTAAATAAATCGGACATAAATTACACGGTTTCCCTGAAAAGCCTTATTTTGCAGCACTAACTATTCGTTAAATCCGTATTTTGCGAATAGTTAGATATGGATACCCTTTCGCATATCAGAGCAACTGTTTCTTCGATATCAAGTCCCGTTTCATTTATTTCAATGTCTGCATACTTTCTGTAAAGCGGAACTCTTTCATCGTAAATATCATTAAGTGTCTGACCGTTTCTTAATACAACGCCGCGATGCTTAAGGTCGGATAAACGCAATGACAGATCCTTAAGATCCAGATGCAGGTATATTATAAGACAGTTTTCTCGAAGTTTTTCCATAGCCTCTGAGCTGTAAACAGCGCTGCCGCCGGTTGCTATGAGCAGTCCCTTATCGTTTATACCCTTCAGAACGTCATTTTCGATGCTCAGAAAGCCGTCTATGCCATTTTCTTCAATGATCCGGCTGAGAAGCTTTTTCTCTCTGTGCTGGATCAGGATGTCCGAATCCTCAAATCGCAGACCGAGCTGCTTGGCTGCAATGACTCCGGCAGTTGATTTACCGACACCGGGCATACCGATCAAAACTATATTATCGTACTGTCTTACACTCATCTTGTTAATTATTTAACATGGCTATGATATCAATGTTTCGACTGCTTTATAAGATCATCCGAATCAAGGATGATGGTAAAGGGACCGTCATTGGTCAGTTCAACTCTCATATCCGCACCGAATACTCCGGTCTGAACATTAAAACCGGCTCTTCGGCACTCTTCTATTATATGTTCGTATATGGGGATGGCTTTCTCGGGACGGGCTGCCGCAATGAATGCAGGCCTGTTTCCGTGTGAAGTATCGGCACAGAGCGTGAACTGGGAAACTATCATCAGTTCCCCTCCGACAGTCTTCAGATCCAGATTGGTCTTGCCGTTTTCATCTTCGAATATACGCAGTCCGATAAGCTTTGAAACCATCTTATCGGCAATCTCTACAGTGTCTGAATCCATGATGCCGCAGAGAACCATATATCCCTTGCCGATCTTGCCGGATACATATTCTCTTGCAGCACCGGCTTCATCCGTTTCTATGATGGTAGTTTCTGCATTCAGGACTCTCTGAATTACGAATTTCATTTCAGTTATTTTTTCTTTTCCTGTTTATTTCTTGATCTCTTTATTGCCGATGCGATAAAGCCTACCTTCTGGGGACGCTTTTCGATGGGCGGGATCGGATTTACGCTTCCATCCTCATTTATCGTACCGACAGTTAAATACTCATTAGTCTTATAGGGATATCCCTTCTTCTTGAGACGGGTTCTGTTAAATTGTCTGAAGCCGGCATACAGTACGGCAAAAACGGGCACTCCTATTACCATTCCGAATACTCCGAACAGACCTCCGAACAAAGTGATCGAGAATATTACCCAGAAGCCCGAAAGTCCGGTTGACGTGGAGAGAATCCTGGGTCCGAGGAAGTTTCCGTCAAACTGCTGCAGAATTACGACAAATACAACAAATGCAAGCGCCTTGCCGGGATGAAGCGGATCGAATGCGAAAATAAGTATCGTCGAAGGGATCGCACCGAAGTACGGTCCGAAGAATGGAATGATATTGGTAACACCCACGATAATACTGATAAGGATCGCATACGGAATCTGCATAATGGTACATCCGATGAAGCAGATAAGTCCGATTATTATAGAATCAACGATCTTGCCGAAGAAGAAACCGATGAATGTTCTGTGGGTGAATCTGAATGCTTCAACGATCGCGTTTGCGATCTCTCTTGAGAATACCGCATAGACGATCTTCTTGCTTCTGGCTACATGTCTTTCCTTACTCCAGAGAACATATATCGAGATAATGAATCCGATGATGAAGTTCCAGAGCTTTAACAGGAACTGAAGGAATCCCTGGGAAAGCGAAGTAACAACATTTGCTGTTACGGTCTTGAACTTTTCGTTGACCCAAACGGTAATATCATCCGAGAATCTGTTAAGGTCCTTCATAATGAACGAATTCAGATCCGGATTGTCTTCAAGAAGCTTATTGGCCCATCTGGTCAGGTTGTCCAGATAGATATTGATATTGGAAACAATGCTTATGATCGAAGGGATAACCTGCCTGAGCATTATCTGAATGATGGCATAGACTAAAATGATAGAGAAGATAATGATCACGATGATCGAAGTACCCCTTGCAAGAGGCATCTTATTCTCATCTTTGATGAATCTGATCTTCTTATAGATAGGATACATCACCTTGTTTTCCAGCATGTTCAGAAGCGGGCTGAACAGATAAGCGATGATAAATCCGACATATACGGGTGAAAGTATCTTGTTGATCTTGTGAATGCTTGCACGGAGCTCTGCGTTTTTGAATACAAAATAAAAACAGAGCATGCAGGCAAGGAAGGTCAGGAAGATCGTAAGCCCCCATTTATAATATGTATTGTTCAATCGGGGATTTTTCTTCTGGTTCCTGATTCGGCCTTCCGCATTTGTCGTAAATATGTCTTTTTCCTTGTTATCTTCCATGGGATTTCCCTCTCCTGACAAACGCATATATTATATCATTATTCGAATAAAAATACATCAATAAAACCGCTGTTTTACGCATTTTCTCAAGGTTTTATGATAATATATACATGTATGGAGCAAATCACTTCATATCCAATTATTAACCTGTACGGAGTGAAAATGGCAGTTCTTTCTGATGAAAATTATCATGATGCCCAGATAAGGGACAATATCCGCAAAATGCGGCTTGTTCTTGATGAGCTTCCGCCCTGGATCAGGGACTTTTTCAGAGCAATCGAATCGAATACCTCAGCCAGGACGCGCCTTGCTTATGCCTATGACATAAGGATGTTCTTCGAATTCCTTAAGGAAAACAATCCCTCCCTGAAGAATAAGGAACTTCGTGAATTCAGCATTTCCATTCTTGAGAGCATTCAGAGAAGTGATATCGAGGAATACCTTGAGAATATATCCCTTTACGAAAAAGACGGCCGTACCGTCATAAACGGTGAACGCGGTAAAGCCCGCAAGCTCTCGGCACTTCGTTCAATGTATAAATACTATTTTGAGACAGAGAAGGTATCCCGTAATACCGCTGAGCTCGTTGTTCCTCCCAAGATCCATGAAAAGAACATCATAAGACTCGACGCGGATGAAGTTGCAAAGCTCCTCGATATGGTCGAATCCGGCGAAGGCCTTACCGACAAAGAACTCGAATACCATAACAGGACGAAGACCAGGGATGTTGCTATCCTTACTCTTCTGCTCGGAACAGGCATCAGAGTATCCGAATGCGTCGGAATAGATATAAGGGATATAGATTTTAAGAACGGCGGAGTTAAGGTCACCCGAAAAGGAGGCAACGAATCGGTCGTCTATTTCGGAGATGAAGTTCAGGATGCACTTATCGATTACCTCGAAGAAAGGGAAAAGTTCAATCCCGAAAAGGGATCCGAATATGCGCTTTTCCTCTCACTTCAGAATAAGAGGATCAGTGTTCGTGCCGTTGAAAAGCTTGTTAAGAAATACTCTTCCAGAGTAACTTCTCTCAAAAAAATAACTCCCCATAAATTGAGGAGTACATACGGAACCGCCCTCTACAGAGAGACCGGTGATATATATCTGGTTGCCGATGTTCTCGGACATAAGGATGTAAATACGACGAGAAAGCACTATGCTTCACAGTTCGATGACAGCAGAAAACAGGCTGCAAATGTCGTAACTCTCAGGGAGAAGGTTCCCGGGAAGAAAAAACAGGATAAGGACAAAAATCGCGATACGGAGGAATGATGATAGGTGCAGCTTTCAAATAAGCCTCTGCCACTTACTTATATTCTGTCGAATAATAGGTAACGGCTATCAGGTCTCCGCTCCTTAACCTGTCATCATTGTACATTCCGTTCATCTGGCGGAGCTCCCTAACATAATCGGATACGGAGTCGTAATGGACATCATCCATATACTTCTCTGCAATCGATGAGAGCGTATCTCCGGCACAAACACGGTACATAGCCGTATATCTGTAATAAACGGTTTCACTCTCCGTATTTACGCTCTCGGCATGTGACCTGATCGCGAATGCTCCGGATATTACGGTTACAAGGATGATAATTACAGCAGCGATTGCGAGCATGCATTTCCTGTTTCTGAGATAAGTGTTCATATCGTTCCTCCGAATGTATGTTCAGAACATTTGTTCTGTTTGAATTATATCGAACATATATTCGATTGTCAACATAATTTTAAATATTTGTTTAAACCCGCTTTTTTCATTTGAAAATACGCGGTTTTCAATTATAATCAAGGTGTATGTGTTTCAAACTATAAACCGTTAAAAACTATCTATGGAGGGTAATATGGTTTTCGGTAAAAAGATTTTCAAAGCACTGACTTCTGTTATCTCAGCTGCAGTGATCATCGCATCTCTCTCACTTGTACCCGCAACAGATGTACAGGCTGTTCCCGGCATCAATGAGCTGACCTGCCTTCCCACTGCCGCTCCCGAGCTTCAGAGACCTGTTGCCGTTATGATCGATAACGACAAGATCGCATCTCCTCACTACGGACTTGCAGAGGCAGACATCGTCTATGAAATGTGTAACTCCACCGCAAATAACAGAGTTACCAGAATGATGGCTCTTTATAAGGATTATGCAAATGTCGCACGTGTCGGAAATATCCGTTCCACACGTCCCACCAACATCATCCTTGCCAATGAGTATGATGCAATCCTTGTTCATGACGGCGGTCCCGTTTACATCAATCCTTTCATTGCAATGTACGGACTTCCTCATCTTTCCGGCGGATTCAGCAGGATCCCCAACGGAAAGCCCAGCTGGTACACCGAGTACGCTCTTCAGGGAGAGATCGGAAGAAGGATTGCAAGGGCAGGATATTCTCCTTACTATACCGATCCCAATATGACTCTTCCCAGATTCAACTTCGGAACTAACACACTTGAAGGCGGAGCACCCGCAGGAGTTGTTTCACTTCCTTTCCCTCATAACTCAACCATGCTCTACTACAACACTGCTACCGGTACTTATGATCTCAACGAGTGCGGAACCTTCGTTAAGGATGCTGAGGACTTCCAGCAGGTTACGTTCACCAACGTCATCATCCAGTGCGCTTCCATGATGGAATACGATAACCACGGATACATGATCTACGGTGTCATCGGCCAGGGCGTTGGTTACTACATCACTAACGGCAAGGCAGTTGCAATCACCTGGTTCAAGGATGTTCTCGGACATACAGTTTTCTTCAATGCTGACGGCTCCGTTCTTACCGTTAACCCCGGCAAGACCTATGTCGGAATCGTACCCATGGATTCCTGGGGGCTCGTAGCATTCTGCTGAATAGATTCATAATATATTCAAATGGCCCGGCTCTTATCAGCCGGGTCATTTTTTATACGATATACCGAAAATATGTTTGCATCTTCGAACAAATGTGCTATATTAAAAGCAAACAGATGTTTGAAAGGAGTATATATGAGAGATTTCAATCAGCTCACCCCCAAGCAGGAACAGATCCTTGAATATCTCAAAGAAGTCATACTTGCAAAGGGATATCCGCCCACCGTCAGAGAGATCGGTGAGAAGGTTTCTCTTAAGTCCACATCTTCCGTATTTTCACACCTCGAAGCACTCGAGCGTAAAGGTTATATAAAAAGAGACCCTTCCAAGCCCAGGGCCATTGAGATCTGCGATGATTCATTCCAGATGGTCCGCACCGAGATGACCAGCATCCCCGTATACGGTAATGTCGCAGCCGGCCAGCCACTTCTTGCGGACGACAACATCATCGAGTACTTCCCTCTCCCCGCTTCCGAGCTTTCCAAGGGTCAGACATTCATGCTCAATGTAAAGGGTGATTCGATGATCAATGCCGGTATCTTCAGCGGAGACCGTATCATCGTCCGCCAGCAGAGCACTGCGGAGAACGGCGAGATGGTCGTTGCTCTCATCGATGATTCCGCAACGGTCAAGACCTATTACAAAGAGAAGGATCATATAAGGCTTCAGCCGGAGAATGACACGATGGATCCCATCATCGTTGACAACTGCCAGATCCTCGGCAAGGTATATGGAGTGATCAGGATTTTCAGATAAGCTCTGACCTTAACAACCAAATCAATCATAAAAGGATCGGTACAATGTTTGTACCGATCCTTTCTCATAATAAAAGTTAAATAGATTATTCAACAGTCTTTCCTGTCCAGGTTGCGCCGCAGTACTGAGCGATGTAAGCGGGTCCGTACCATGCGATCTCGGGATTATACATCTCTCTTGCCTTCTCGGATGTGATCGTTGAAGTGAATTCATATCCTGCAAAGTTGTAGGTGACTACAAAGGATACTCCTTCGGTATTCATAAGAGCTTTGATGATCTCTGCACTGATTGAAGGTGCATTGTAGTAAACGGTCTTGGTCGCATTTACGGAACCATCGGGATTAAGTCCCTGAGCAGCGAGCTTGACCTCGTCTGCTTTATCTTTGATCTGCTGATACATAAGTCTTACGAAAGGATTGCTGTCTCCGAGATCATCGGCAGAAACACTATAAACATTTATAAAATATACATATCCGGATTCGAACTCGTCATAGAAACGGGAATATTCTACATTATATGTTCCGCTGGGAAGAGATGCCGAATAATCAAACATGCTACCTGAACCAACATATGTTAAATAATTCTCATCAACAGCTCCGTATAACATACCACTTGTAGTATATTGAAGAACCAGAAGTTCTGAGTCATCGGAAACCGTGAATGAACCGGTTTGCCCGATTGTATCTTCGTCTAATGATAAAGTAGAAAGAATATTTGCGTAGCTTCCGGAAGCGTTAGGAGCGGTAGAAATAAAAGAGGGGTAATTTTCAAAAGACCTACCGCCAGTTACTCCACCATAAATCAGACCATACAATATTACGTTATTGGTCTTTACAAGATACGCAGAATCTAAACCGGTATCTTCAAATCCGGTCAGGAAAAGATAATAATCATTGGGGATAGCAGGCGCCCCTGCTTCACGTGCAATAGTTTGACTTGAAGGTGTATCCATCACGCCAATATCTATAATTCTTCCAATTCTTTCTTCATTTGTAACTAATCGGGCACCTGAAATTGCCTGAGCCTTGATGGGCGGGAATACAGTTACAACGGTAAGTGTTGCAAGTGCAAGTGCCATCAGACCTTTAAGTCTTTTCTTCAAAGAAAAACTTTCAATCATTTTTTCATCTCTCCCTTATTTGTTTTAACTAATCTTCTGTCATAAAGATTTATTATTTGTACATATTTATCTTATCGAAAAGCCTTAAATACGGCAATAGAAAACACCTCAAAAAAGAAAAGAGTATACTTTTAGTATACTCTGACTGACGTGGTAGAAATAATATAAAAAGATATATGATACTCTCTCACCCTAAAACGTTTGGTATCACCTCTACAAGCTCTGTAAACGAATCAATATAAGGCACATCTGTATTTATCGAACCAAACCCGTATCTTGCATGAATGAAGCTGTATCCTGCTTTAACGGTAGCATCATAATCACTTTGGATATCACCGACATAACATGCACGGTCAAGTCCGTTACGCTTTGCAAGAAGCCTGATATTTTCATCCTTCTGAAGAAGATTATTTCCGTAGCACTCTATATCTTCTATCAAGTTCTCTTCTTTTCCATAAGGGATTCCGTAATGATCAAGAAAGCATTCAATATATCCTGACTGACAGTTGCTCACAATATAATTATGATATCCGAGTTCCTTAAGCTTTTGCCATGTATCGGTAATTCCGTCATATAACAATCCGCCGTGCTCACGCAGATATTCTACTTCATAATTCTGACAGGAAAATCTAATTGCATCACGTTCCGGTCCTTTTTCCGTAAAAGGAAAAAGAATATCAGCAATGACATCCATGGTCTTCCCCATGACATTCTTGATATCATCACGTGTTATGATCTTATCGGTATATCCGGCTTCATGAATTTTGACTGTCCAGGACTTTGCAACATTTTCGGAAGAATCCCAGACGGTTCCGTCCATATCAAAAATAATTCCTTTTTTCATAGCAGTACTTATTAGAAATCATTTTATGATTTTCGTCAAGAGTAAATCAAAAGGACCGGTACAGATTGTACCGATCCTTAAAAGAAAAAATATTATTCAGAAGATTTAGGCAGTCTTTCCGGTCCAGGATGCTCCGCAATACTTAGCGATGTAAGCAGGTCCATACCAGGTGATCTCTGAATTGTACATCTCTTTAGCCTTCTCGGAAGTGATAGTTGAGGTAAACTCATAACCAGCAAAATTGTAGGTAACTACAAATGATACTCCGTTAGAATTCATAAGAGCCTTGATGATCTCAGCATTTACTGCGGGAGCATTGTAGTAAACGGTCTTGGTTGCATTGACGGATCCGTCTGCATTGAATCCCTGAGCAGCGAGTTTGATCTCGTTTGCTTTATCCTTGATCTGTTGATACATCTGTCTTACGAAGGGATTAGCTGAAGAAATATCTAAACCGGATATACTTGTAAGATTTAATGTATAATATTCACGTAAATATGACTCCCATACACTATCATCATAAGAATAATCCAATCTATAATCTCCGCTGGTTAAAATACCACAATTCATTATAGCACCGGTGCCTTCATAATAATACGGTTGACAATATCTTTCTGATACTCTGGTATCACCATCAACAATAACCGTCAAATAACATCCGGAACCTTCACAAGTAGGATTAATATAAAAATATCCATCATTATTTATGGATATAATTCTTGAAGTAGAATCACCTACTCCGGATAAAGAAACGGAAGTAAGTGCATTAAAATAATCACCGCTAAACCTTTGATTTACATAATTATTGAAATTAACAACGGTCATATCGCCGCTATAATAACGACAATATGATTCAAACCCTTCTTCGCCTAAATAATTCTCATTTGTTTCTATAAGATATCCGACATTTAATTCACTTCCTTCAAAACCAGTCATGAAGTAATAATAATCATCAGGTACTGATCTAACGAGTGAAGTAGCAGTGCTTGCAGTTGCCTGAGACTTGATGGGTGGAAATACAGCTACTACTGTAAGCGCTGCAAGGACGAGAGACACAAGGCCTTTGAGTCGCTTCTTAAAAGAAATTGATTGAATCATTGAAATATCTAAACCTCCTCAAAAATTGATTTTTATTACATAAATATCTTATTCTCTGCTCTTATATATTTCAATGAAAATCAGCTCAAAAAACAAAAGAGTATACTTTTAGTATACTAATTTTGTCATGGTAATATTCTGTAAAAATGGACCGGCACGTAATGTACCGGTCCATAATATCAACAAAACTACTATTCAAAAATTTTAAGCAGTCTTTCCGGTCCAGGTTGCACCGCAGTACTTAGCAATGTAAGCAGGGCCGTACCAGGTGATGTCTTCACGATACATCTCTCTTGCTTTCTCAGGAGTGATCGTAGATACAAATTCAAAGCCTGCGAAATTATAAGTAACAACAAGTGATACACCATCAGCCTTCATAAGTGCTTTGATGATCTCAGCATTAACCGAAGGAGCTGTATAGTAAACAGTCTTGGTAGCATTTACGGAACCGTCTGCATTAAGTCCCTGAGCAGCAAGTCCGATCTCATTTGCCTTGTCCTTAATCTGCTGATACATCTTGGCAACAAAAGGATTTCCATCAGAAGGACCCATTCCGGTTAATGTTATGAAATCCATATTAAATACATAACAATCACCAGATCCTTCATCATCAAAATAATATGAATAATTAATCCGGTAATTTCCAGCAGGAACGGAAAATTCTTCACCGTTATCCCATGCCCAGAAAAAACTATAGTTTTCTACATCACCATCAATAAATACATCAAGCACATCTTCTAATTCAGTATTAATAGGGAGAAATTCAAAAGAAACATCCTCATTCAGTGATAAATATCCTACAGTGGAATCATTGGATTCAGGAATTGATAATGAGCCAAGTGTAGTTACATTAATGTTATGATTTTGATCGCAATAACTTACAAAATTATAATAATCTGAAACACGAAAACTACCACTGCGATATCCTAAAAAATCCTCAAACGCACCTGATCCATGATCATATAACATTTCATCAGATTTAATAAAATATCCGACCTTCATATTTGAATTATCAAACTCGGTCAAAAAGTAATAATAGTCCTGATCAGCTACAGCCTGTGCATCAATAGGCGGAAATACAGCAACGATTGTTGCAACTGCAAGGACAAGAGCCATTAACCCTCTGATCCTTTTCTTTAATGAAGAACACTTAACATTCTGGTCCATTTTTACCTCCCCATATTTAGGATTAACATTACTTAAATATCGTAAAATATTCAAAAATATAAGGCAATAAAAAAGTGACAAAATAAGAAAAGAGTATACTTTTAGTATACTCCGACAGCCGTAGTAAATCTTTGTTCAGATCAAATAAAAATCAATCAAAGATTTCCGGAACAACCCTTATCAGATCTTCAAATGAATCAATAAACGGCACATCCGCATTTACAGTTCCGAAACCATACCTTGCATGGATAAAACTGTACCCGGCTTCATGTATTTTGACCGTCCATGATTTCGCTACATTATCCGAAGAATCCCAGACGGTTCCGTCCATATCATATATAATTCCTTTTTTCATGACCGAAACTGCTTCTTCTTTTTTCGCAAAATCAAACTATGTATGGAATTTTCATACACATAATATAAGAAAACCGCAATCGATACCATAAGTACTCGGTATGTTATGAAGAAATGAATATATGAATGATTGGCAAGTACAAGGAAACGAAGGATCGGAAGAAAAGCTATCATCGCCATGGGAACAAATTTCTTGTGATCGATCTTATCATGGAACAGATACACAAGAGCCAGGCCTATCGCAAGAATGATAAAGGTAGGTATCCAAGCACTGTAAGGAAGCATAAGACCTGAATCAACAGGATAAAGACAGGCAAGATTATGCCATACAGCACCGCTGAGTTTTACAAGCGGCGTTGCTTCGGGTGCAAGGTTAGTATTGCCGAGTCTGGTTTCGCCGCCGAGTCTGAAGAAGCCTTCGCTTATTGATGCACTGACAACATCGTTATCAGCCATCGAAACAAGAATGATTATCTTAAGTGCAAACATTCCGGCATACCCGGCAAACCAGCATGCTCCGTTTTTTATCACGGAAAAGCATCCCGACAGAATTCCTTTCTTTGTATCCTTTTCACTGTCTTCACTTACCGCTCTTTCGGCAAGAAGAAGAAGCATCGGAAGAAGGAATGTAAGAGTTTCGGTCGTAAGGAAATCAACAAAGAATATGACCACACCGACAGCAGCGAAGAAAGGCATAGTCCCTTTATCAGAACGATCCTTCTTAAGCAGAAGAATAAAGGATGCAACAGTCGATGTCAGAAATGCTGTTGAATACTCCAGCGAAAGGAAGAACATCCAGGGTTCAACAAGAAGAAAAGCAATTATCATACAGACCGCAAATGCTTTATTTCCTCTTTTGAATACAATACCGCAGGATATAAGAAAGAACAACGTTGCGAGAATACCGAATACGATCCTGATAACCTGTATCGGCATAAGGATGAGCATAGGAGTCAGCAATACAGAAGTACCGTGCCAGTAACGTCCGTATTCGACATTGGGCTCGACTCCTGCTATTGCACTCTTCAGTCCGTCGGCCATCTTCTCACCGTACTGCTGGACATATTCGGCAAGCATTGCAGATCTGAACGGATGCTCCGGATCCATGCAGTAAATGATATCCAGGATACAGCAATCGGAATAATTATCCTGAACAGAATTGATCTTATCACCTATAAGAAGCGGAAAGAGTCCTTTTTCAGAGATGTAATCCGCACTCTTAAGAGTATTTTCTTTTAAAAGATTTCTGGGAATAAGAGCCGTAAAAGTTATAAGAAGAACACAGCAGATCATTGTGATCACTGTGCTCATAAGTACCTTGATAATCTGTTTTAAACCGCTGTTCATTACCCCTCATCCTTTCAAATTCAGATATCGACCCTGCCGGCATCGCCCCATACTCTTTCAAGATCATACATTGATCTCGAATCTTTATCAAATATGTGAACAACAAAATCACCGTAATCGAGAAGGATCCAGTTTGCGGTGTCATATCCTTCAATGCCTTTATGGAAAATTCCCTTCTTGGCAAGTACTTCTTCCACACCGTCAGCAAGCGCCTGGATCTGGGAACGGTTCGTACCGGAACAGATGATAAAATGATCTGTTATATCTGAAACGGATGTCAGGTCGAGGACTGTTATATCGGTCCCCTTCTTATCTTCCATCGAATCAATAACTGCTTTAATCTCTTTAGATATATTTTCAGCCAATCAGTCTTTCCTCCAATTTCTCAAGGCTTCATCCACCTTGATCTGATTCTTGTAATATTCGTAAGCTGCCACGCCCGACGGAGCCGGAACCATGCCTTTCATTTTAACATAAGACAAAACGCCTTCCATGATCCAGACAAGTGCCTGATCGATATCGACAAATGCCGCATGTCTGACGCCGTCCATGATCTGAAGATCTTTCCTGTTAGGTTCCATGAAATCGGCAATATAGACGATCTTCTCAAGAAGTGACATATTGGGACGGCCTACGGTGTGGAATCTGATCGCATTCAAAATGTCCTCATCTTCTATTCCGTACTTATCCCTTGCAACGATTGCACCGCACTTGGCATGAAGAAGCGAATGGTCGTCGTACTCTTCCTGAAGAGGCGGCTGTGCTGCTTTCTCCATGATCTTAATCTGTTCTTCATGCGGAATGCACTTGGCACAGTCATGAAGTAAGCCTGCGATCCTTGCATCAGTTATATCTGCTCCGTGAACGATAGCAAGCGATGCTGAGGTATATTCCACTCCGAGCGAATGTTCAAACCTCTGAGCATCAAGCTCCTTCTCAAGAGCTTTTCTGAAATTGATGATCTCTTTCTTCATGCTTTCTTGGATGCTTTGGGAAGCTCGATCTTGGGTTTATCCTTGTTGGGCTTGTACAGTACGATCTTGCGTCCGATGACCTGTACAACGGTCGATCTGGTTCTTCCCGCAATGATCTCCGCGAGTGACTTCGCGTCGTCCTCACAGTTTTTGAGAACCGAGATCTTAAGAAGCTCGTTCTTGGCGAAGAACTCATCAAGCGCCGCAATTGTCTCGGGAGTTACTGAAGCTTTGCCGAGATTGAATGCGGGATCAATGTCCATTGCAAGACCTTTTAAATATGCTCTCTGTTTGCTTGTAAGTTCCATATCTTTACCTGTTATTTGTAATATTCAAATGAATGTCCGTACAACCTTACTGTATCGCCGTCCTTGATACCGAGGTCTTCGAGCTGCTCAAGCATTCCGTTATCCTTGAGGAATTTCTGGAAGAATGCGAAGCCCTTCTCCGAATCAAGATTTGTATATCCGAGCATCTTCTCAATCCTGGGACCTTCAATGACATATTCGTCTTCTTCGTCATCAAAGTAAACGGTGTAAGGTTCTTCGTTGACTTTGAGATTGATCTCGGGATCGTATTCCTGTTCGAAGACAATCTGCTCTTCGGGAAGAGTCTTGAGGAGATCAAACGCAGCTCTTAAGAGCTCTTTAATACCGTCTCCGGTTGCTGCGGAGATCGTATATACCTTAAGACCTTCGGGTTCAAATGTATCTTTAAGAGCTTTGATATTGTCCTCTGCGCCTTCATAAGATGCGAACAGATCAGATTTATTTGCGGCAATGATCTGAGGCTTCTTCAATAGCTCGGGATTATACTTCTCAAGTTCTGAATTAATAAGCCTGATATCTTCAACGGGATCCCTGCCTTCTGTTCCTGCGGCATCAACAACATGGATCAGGACTTTGGTTCTTTCGACATGTCTCAGGAACTCATGACCGAGCCCGAGTCCGTCCGATGCTCCTTCTATAAGTCCGGGAATATCACTTATGACAAAACCGTCTCCGCCCAGATCAACAACTCCAAGATTGGGCTGAAGCGTTGTGAACTGATATCCCGCGATCTTGGGACGGGCATTGGTGCAGGCTGCAAGAAGGGAGGATTTACCTGCATTGGGAAATCCGACAAGTCCTACATCGGCAACGATCTTAAGCTCGAATATTGTCTCAAGCTCAAGTGCGGGCTGGCCGGGCTGGGCATACTTGGGGGCCTGCATTGTCGAGGTTGCGAAATGCTGGTTTCCGAGTCCTCCTTTACCGCCTTTGAGAATGGTATATTCCATACAGTCACCGGACATATCAATGATGACCTGTCCGCTTTCCGCTTCCCTTACAACAGTTCCTTCGGGTACTTTAAGGATGATATCCTCTCCGTCCTTGCCGCGGCAGTTTTTCTTTCCACCGTTCTCACCGTTTCCTGCTGCATATTTGCGTATATTTCTGAAATCGATAAGAGTATTGAGTCCCTTATCGACCTTTAAAATGACATCGCCGCCTCTTCCGCCGTCTCCGCCGTCGGGGCCGCCGTTCGTCACATATTTTTCTCTTCTGAATGAGACATGTCCGTCTCCGCCCTTACCGCTCTTTAAGATAACGCGGGCCTTGTCACAGTACATAGACTACCTCAAAATTTAAAAAGGACTCTGACTTAT